>Ga0209123_1000562_pt1 | contig 45343 bp, 38 predicted proteins | sample BarGraIncu00431A_FD_184500 | JGI IMG/M metagenome (GOLD analysis project Ga0209123, IMG submission 184500) | Arctic peat soil microbial communities from Barrow, Alaska, USA - Barrow Graham LP Incubations 004-31A (SPAdes) (version 2) | ecosystem: Environmental > Terrestrial > Soil > Wetlands >...
TATAATTCGCAGGACTATCTTCGCCACTGCCTCGACACTGTAGTCAAGGGTGGGCAGGAGGTAGAGGTTATTGTGGTGGATGATGGTTCCACAGACAGCACGGCGGAGATTGCCCGTGAATACTGCAGAAACTTTCCCGGAATTGTCCACCTTGAGCAGAAAGAAAACGGCGGCCATGGCTCGGCAGTCAACCGCGGACTGGAGGTGGCCACGGGTACTTACTTCAAGGTTGTCGACAGCGACGACTGGCTGGATACTGCCGACTACATGTCGGTTCTCTCGTTGCTACGTGGTATTGGCTCCGTAGACCTGCTGATCACGAACTATGTCTACGAATATTCGTATAACGGTAAGCATAAAGTCATGCGCTTCAGTAATGTTTTTCCACAGGGCAAAGTTATTTCATGGGACAGTATGCATCGTTTTCGCTTCGACCAGCTGATGCTCATGCATTCCCTGTTTTACCGGACGGATTTACTGCGACAGTGCGGCATCAAGCTGCCGGAACACACATTTTATGTAGACAACCTTGTCGCCTATCTTCCTCTGCCCTATGTAAAGAGCTTAGTTTATCTGGACTGTTCTCCATATCACTATCTCATTGGCCGGCCTGGCCAATCCGTCAACACGCAGGTCATGATTAGACAGATTGACCAACAGCTTAAGGTGACGCGCATGATGATTGAGGCTTACGATCTCTTCAAGGACATTGAATATGAGAAACTTAGATGCTACATGATTTTCTATCTTTCAATGATGGTAGCCATCACCGTTACTCACATCTATATCGCAGAGGACGAAGAGCTTAGCATTAAGGCAGACGAGCTGTGGGACTTTATAAGGCAAAAGGATGGAAAGCTGTATGCATTACTGCGCCGAAGCTTTCTCAATTCATGCATAAGGTTCGGGCAGAAAATCAGCCCACGCATTATATCGCAGGGTCTCAGGCTTATCAAACGCATCTATAAGTTCAGTTAAAATAAGCCTACCAAGTAGCAAGAACCTATTCTCTAGCATGATTGCGTGTACCGTCGGGTTCACAAGTCCTAGTTTTAATTCCTCATGCCAATTTTTAATTTGCCCACAATTCTCAATCTCCCCTCTTACCATATCGAATCAGTGGGATCTGCATGAATCATTGAATATTGAAACCCGGTCATCTTCCTTTGTTGCACCAAAAATGTAAAGCATGGGATATAAATGTTCCGGTGTAGGTTCATATTTTGGTTCAATAGGTTTTCCCGTTTTATCGTAAGCAACTAATCTTCCTGATGGACATTCAGATGCTGCAATAATTGCCTCAGCTCTATATTCCGGATTATCCGAGTTTTCAGTAAGCCCCCATACGTTCCCGTCTTCCCTACACAGCGAGAACTTTTCGGGTGTCTTTATCTCTTATACCTAACTTTTCAGCACTTTAGAATTTATCCATAATACACCACACCTCCATATTTATCACAAACACCCATTTAGTCGGTTTTGTGCGTTTCGTTATTTTCTAGCGTTTTATCTACCAATGCTTTTACGAGTTTTGCAATCGAGCTCCTCGTGAAATCATCAATCAACTTTCCATCTTGATCAAATTTCTTATTAGCACCAGTAATAAAGACTTCAGGATTATTTAAAGTTTGTAGATCGAGTTTAACACAGACTTGGCGTAGATGGTACTGCACACGCGCTCCCCCAAACATACCTGGGGACGCACTCATAATCGCCAGGGGTTTACCGCTTAAGGGTAAATCGGTACCTCGAGAGGCCCAATCCAAAGCATTTTTCAAGACCGGGGGTATGGAATAATTGTACTCCGGTGTAGCTATAAGTATTGCATCAGCCGCAGCAAGTTTCTCTTTAAACTCCACTACAACCTGAGGTACGCCTTCAGCTTCTATATCTTCATTAAAAAACGGAATTGGAGATAGATCCACTATCTCCAAAGTCGAACCATCAGGTAGTAACTCTACTGCTGCGCGTAAGGCAGCTAGGTTGTATGATTTCACTCGTAGGCTTCCTGTAATACCGATAATCTTGATCCTTGTGGTCATCAAAACACCCCAATTCCAATATTTTAGTTTTAATCATTATAAGTGATTTTTTGAGAATACGAAAATGCGAATTGAACTTCCTTGTGCAGGTACAGATTACAATTAGGAGGAATACCATATGAATCTACGAAAATCAATCGCTGTCATCCCTTTTCTATGTCTTTTGCTCTTAGTAGGGTGTAGTAAGCAACAACCCACTCCATCCGTTTCTACCCCACCCACTACGCAAACCCCACCCGCCACAAATCCGCCTGCGGGCACGACAACCCAGGCAGGCGGTGCCGCTCTATATACAACAAATTGTGCGGGATGTCACGGCCTTATCGGAGCTGGCGGGAGCGCCGGACCTGCTATAAATACGGATGAGTGGAAGAATAATTCTTCGAAGGTTCAAGCTATCATTACAAAGGGCAAAGGCACTATGCCTGCTTATTCTGGAAAACTCACTGACGCCCAGATAAAAGATATTGGAGATTATGTTGCATCGTTGAAAAAATAAGGATTTTTAAGCTTCCGAGCGCCATTATTCTCATTATGTTTGTTGAATATCGCTATCCTCGTTATCCGGTTTGTTTGTCGCATTACTACTTTTTGACATCGACATCTGATAGTCGTTTTTGATACTCACATCCACAAAGTTCCGACTCTCCACACGCCTTTCTCCGCCTTCTATGGCTCCCAACCCGAATAATTCACGCATTTCATTGATCGTCAACGCGCTCGTTGGGGCTAAGGATTGCACGATGCGACCTTAGTCTTGTCCGAGGTATATTGGAGTTTACTGGAGGTAAATAGAATCTTGTTTCCGTAGCCGCGTTCGCGGTCGGTAAAAAGCTTAAACGTGAACGCTTCCCCAAACTGTTTAAGTAAGGGACTGATGATGCTTGTGTAGAAAGCCGATAGTTCATCCTCGTTATAAGTGCTAAATACAATTTTTTCACTAATATTGAAATAACCGAAGACTTGTTTTTGGATCGTTTCCATCTGTGCAGCATCGAGCAAGATTGCCTTATTTTCAAAGGGCTTGAATTCCCCCGTCTCACTTCTTGAAGAAATAATGCCACCAACTTCTTACAAGAAGTTAATCCGTTCCATTATAAAACGAGCTTAAAGGGGGAGCCGAACAGCTCTCCCTTTAAGTTCGTTTTATACAAGGTATATTTTCATGGGTTGACTCCTATATTTCACTTATATTCACCAGAAACTCAGTTGCTGGTATCGAGTTTTATCCTGGTATTGATTAAGTAACCGATCCAATTTCTGACTAATATCAACAACTTCTGGGTCAATCAGATTTCGATTATAGGCGAATTTATTAAGCCTTCCTCGCAATGTCTCTATTCTCTTTACAATCTTATCTTCCACTTAAATTCCTCCTAAAATGTCACCTTTAGGAGAATTTTATCTCTTTATTCAGAAAATTACAACGAATAATATTCCAATAATAGTCATTATATTGTCGTAATTTGAGTAATATAGAATGCATTGCCAACTTTCGAGAAAGTCATTCCATAGCAGATCATTGTTCAGCTAATACGCTGCGAAGACTAAGACCCCTGAAGAAAGGTCTTGGCTAAAACGCGTCTTATCAGTGCCACTATAGTTCTGGGGGCATTCTTATTTAATCCAATTCCCTCAACAAGATGGTGAGAGGATTTGAATATAAAGACTTTATTTTAACCGTAAGAATTACAAGTAATCATCTGGCTGGCCTTGCTGTATTTTACGGGCAACTGTCTAGTGTATTCATGCTAATGTATATTCATTACTGTTCCGCCACAGAAAGTTAACTGAAAAATATATATTGCCCTATTGGTTAAGCTCAGACCTTAAATTTTGTGGGTATGTTACTCAGACCAGAGCTTTGCCGAGACTCCCTTCAGATTCCATCACAGTTACACTTGGATAACAGTCGGCACTATTATCAGAATTGTACTACTAGTAGGCGAACTACGAAAAAAGGCCACTCAAACGAGTAGCCTTTAGCTCTAAATTTAAATCCCGCAAAGTTCCTCCAGAATTAATGGATACACGGCTCGAGATTAATCTTCGTCCAACAAAATTGTTAATAACCAGGGAATCATAGGCTTGAAGCAAACACACCTTACAACTACTGAAATAAAGTCAAACAAATTATATTCCGTAATCCACCTAGTAAGGGAATCGAGACTTGACCTAAAAAAACGCAAACCAGTCAAAAACTAATTCAAGGCAATAAAACTAATCTGGACAAATCCTCCACTATTTCTTCGATTATTTTAGGTCTAACTGGGATCAATCTGAACAAAGTCACTAGGAGAAAATTTAGGTTTCGAATACTTGAAGGCAGGCAACAATTCCGGCTTGGAAAAAATACACAAATAGGTCCAGATTACACTATGTGAATTCATCAACAAACGGGCTACTGACCATTAACTACTTTTAGGTTTCTCAACTAAGCAAAGCGTTTTCTTCAAATAACTGACCTATCTTACTACTTACAACCAACTATACTCCTTCTTAAAAGCGTGACGAACTTTGCGGGAAATCTTTCTACTTACAACAAAAGCCACCCTTGTAGGTGGCTCCAATTCTTCGAAATCCAGCATTGACTTAATTAATTGCAATGCCTAAACTTTCGAGGAATCGAAACTTTACCTAGCACGCGACCAAAAAGTTTTTGAACAAACTGAATCTTTTTTCTTGAGGGGGTATGTCTTTATTATAGCTGTATTCTAGTTCCAGTCAACATGAAAATTTTCACAACGTGGGTAAACCGGAACAATAGTGTGATTTTGTGGAACACGGAGTTTCTGCCTTGAACCAATCTTTAACTGTCAAACGCCAGTATAATGGATAGTTACCAAACGCTACGATCCTTTAAAGATAGATGTACTGCCGATAGTTTGGTTTTCTTTGATCTTCCAAAGAAGAGCAATTCGTAGTTATTCCAATGAATCCAAATATGACAGAATTGGGATTTCCCTTCAACTAATGCACGGGTTTCACCTTCATCATAATAATCAATGTGCTCTCGCGTCTTTAAAAAGGTTGAGACTTGTTCAAACGTTGATCCAATATTAACCTTATCACTTATCCGGAACGGTTCACTCAATAAATCTGATTCAAAGTCATACATTTCGCTATTAATCCGATAACATGAGCACAGTTCATCTCTTTTCGCAAAAAAACTTACTTGAATTGAAAATTGCCCTGGCCCCCCAAATTCTATCCGTTTCATATTTTCTATACGAAATTGCTCATCGGAAAATCCCAATAAAAATCCGTTGCCCATATAGTAAGCATTTGCTTTGCCAAGCTTGAATTTTGGGCCACTAAATCTTTCGAACACCTTTTCGACAGGCAAGAATCGTGGAATTCTTTTTAGTTCCTTCCACTGCATAAGTTTCCTCCTCCAAGACACACTCGGCTATTGAATTGTGTATTCAGCACCCCTTCCGTTCTATTATCAGGAACGGTGTGACTGTCTGTCTCATAAGAAAATCCCACAATCACTTGCGGGATGAGACATTCTATGGTGCGCCACCCAGGGATCGAACCAGGGACCTGCCGATTAAGAGTCGGATGCTCTACCAGCTGAGCTAGTGGCGCGCAGTAATACACTTGGAGGTATACTCACAAATCCTAAATTTGGTAAGCATTTTTCAATTCTCACTAATCTTAGAATAGAATAGAATTGAATTGACTTTAGCTCAGAGTGGTTCTTTGGTAGCCCCAAGGGGAATCGAACCCCTGATTTCGCCTTGAGAAGGCGACGTCTTAGCCGCTTGACCATGGGGCCTTGTGGTTTGTTTGGCTCCGGGACTAGGATTCGAACCCAGGCTCTATGCTCCAGAAACACATGTGCTACCACTACACAATCCCGGAATCCTTACTGCCTTTCATCGGGCACTCATCACCAAAACAATATGCATCGTCATTTGCTTTAGCTCATGACGCTTATTATAGCCTATTTGTGACTTATAAGCTAGTCATTTCTGAAACTTTTTTATTAACGAATTCCATAGCTTTATCTAAGCGTTCTAAACATCTCTGTTTCCCTAAAATAGCCATGACCTCAAACAGGCCAGGACTAACTGTACGACCGGTTAGCGCTAATCTTGTTGGATGGATAATGACCCCGCCTTTAATTTTGAGTTCATCCATTAAATTACGATAGGCGCTTTCAATACTCTCAATATCAAAACAATCCAGGGTGGCCAGACAATCACGACCTTTGGAGAGCAAAGCTTCCACGCCTTCTTGTTTGATAAAGTATTTCTGAACACCTTTTTCGTCATAGCCACCAATATCTTGGAAAAAGTAACGGCTAGCTTCCGCCAGTTCCCCCAAGGTTTTGACTCTTTCCCTAACCACACCTACGACGTCACGAATATACGCTCGCCTTTCTTCCACTTCAGAATCGATCAAGCCCGCTTGAATGAAAAAAGGTATCGCTTGTAATGTCAGGCTCTCTAAATCATAGGAAGTCATATATTGCCCATTAAGCCATATTAATTTTTGAACGTCATACACTGCAGCAGTTTTAGAAACTCTTTCGAGCAAAAAGGAAGAAATAGTTTGGTCGGGAGTAATAATTTCGCCTTGCTCCTCTGTTGGAGACCATCCAAGAAGAGTCAAATAATTAGCTAAGGCTTCAGCTAGACAACCCATCTCTTGGAATTCTCCAACAGCGGTTGCTCCGTGCCTTTTGCTTAACTTACTTCGGTCTGGTGCTAAAATCATGGATAAGTGAGCAAATAAGGGTATCTCGTATCCCAAGGCTCGATAAATTAGCCACTGTTTAGGTGTATTGGATAAATGCTCCTCAGCCCGAATAACATGACTAATTTGCATGGCATTGTCATCAACGACACAAGCGAAATTGTAAGCCGGCGATCCATTCGATTTCATAATAATAAAATCGTCGAATTGCTCCGATTCGAAACTTACTGTTCCTCTAATAATATCGTCGACAACAACTTGCCCTAAGCCTGGTACTTTAATCCGTATCACCGAGGAGAGCCCCTGCTTCAGTCGCTCTTGGACTTCCTCAGGGGATAGATTTCGGCATTTTCCCTGATAACGAAAGGGTGCACCCACTTGCCGTTGTCTTTGGCGGTCCTCTTCTATTTCTTCCACACTACAAAAGCAGTGGTAAGCCTTGTTTTCCTCGATTAACGTTTGAGCTGCCTTGGTGTATAATTCGTGTCGTTGCGATTGGAAATAGGGACCGAAATCCCCGCCCTTTTCCGGTCCCTCATCCCAGTCTATCCCTAACCATTTAAGGCTACTAAGAATTTGACTTACGGAATCTTCTTTAAGTCGTTCTGTATCAGTATCCTCAATGCGGAGAACTAATTTTCCGTTGTGTTTTTTGGCAAACAACCAGTTGAATAATGCTGTCCTTGCTCCCCCGATATGCAAATAACCCGTAGGACTTGGAGCAAATCTAACTCGGACCTTCTTCATGTATTACTCTCCCAACTAAATCGCAGTTAATTTCATACGCACAAGAATGTTTTGTTTTTGTTCTTCAAGATAACTACATAGTGCCAAGAAATCTTCATATCTATTAATTTTGGCCAGATTTCTCAAATCAAGAATAATGCCCGTACTTACGTGCTTTATGAATTCCATATCCGATATTCTCGTTTCCTCAAACAATCCGCTTTGCCAATTGTAAGTACATGGCGCGAAATCGTTCCAGTTTTGATCAAAATACTTAACTTTGGCATAGCAAAGTTTGTAAATGAAAAAGATCAATCCCAACGGTGATGCTTTTTTGGCACATTTTTGACTAAAATATTCTTGGACAGGATGGTGCTCATGGTGCCGTTCCCAGTAGAGGTGGTCGTTACTTCTAAGTTGATACTTGTCTAATATCTCACACTTTTCTATTCCTAGTTCTTGTCTTAAATAGTCATCCCTAATCTCTTGTGTTGCGCTCTTCAATAATTGGTTATTCAATTAGGTCCCTCCTTCAAGACTAGACTGCATGAATACCTTTGGTAAATGAATAGTTTCATAACTGTGTTATTATGATATTTTATTATTAATTAATTATACACCAGTATGAATCTACTTTTCAATACGCTAATTAGATGGATAAATTGGTACTATTTCCATAATGGACGAAGTGAAAAAGCCAGAGCGTAAAAAATATGTTCTGGGAGAGCCATATTGGGGGTCGAAATTCCCCTATATTTCCACAGGTTGAAGTATCTTTTCATTACGTTCCCCCAAATTTTATTTATAACTCACATTCATCAGTGTGTCATGAATGTGAGTTATAAATAAAAGCTCAACATTTCTGCTGAGCTTTTATCAATTGTTATGTATTCCCACCCCACCTTTCCCTCTTTGAGATAAGGTGAATTCTACTGAACACCCAATCAAGCAAAACACCATTCAAAGCCGCTGTATGTGTCAAGACTGTTGCTTGCACACTATTAAACGATATATGAAATTACAAGTCACCTGACTTCAAAACAGACAATCTTGTTATTACGCCAGGGATTTTCTCTAATTATTCTCATTTTGTTAACAAACCTTCGGTTACAATGAATTCATCTTAGCCGTTATGTTAAATCGTTCTTCACCAGCCATTCCACACTAACCCGATTACGCCCCTCATGTTTAGAACGATAAAGAGCTCGGTCAGCAGCTAAAATCAAGTCCTCAGGTGTCTTGGCTTGTTCTGCGAATCTTGTTACAACTCCAAGGCTCACTGTAACATATTCTGCACAGAGAGAATTGATATGCGCAATGCCTGCTCTTTCGATACTGGCCCGTAATTCCTCAGCTATAACAGCAGCCCCCACGTCGTCAGTATTGGGAAGGAGTACTGCAAACTCTTCCCCTCCATAACGTGCCGGTAAATCTCCGGGGCGCTTTAAAGTCTTTATAAGCGTAGATGCTACCAACTTTAGACAATCATCACCTTTAAGATGACCGTATGTATCATTAAATGCTTTAAAATAGTCGATGTCGAGTAAAATGAAAGAAAGCGGAGTTTTTTCCCGCTTGGCTCTCCTACTTTCTTGAAGCAATCCTCGATCAAGGTGCCGGCGATTAGCTATCCCTGTCAACCCATCTAAAAATGACAGATTCTGCAACCTCTCATTAGCCGTTTTTAATTGGCTCGTGACTTCAAGTAGCTTTGTTTCCCGGGCTTTTCGACGAGCAGTTTCATGTTTCAAGCTCAACGCTGAGCGTACCCTCGCTAACAACTCCGCCTTGTCAAGGGGTTTCTTAATGAAGTCCGTAGCGCCGGCGGAAAAAGCCCGCTGCACAATATCTTTTTCTGTTGTTGCGGTCACCATTATAACAGGTACATCTGCCAGCCATTCTCTCTTCTTAACATTCCTACATGCCTCAATTCCATCAACATCCGGCATAATGATATCCATTAGAACTAAATCGAGTTCAATAATCCCTCGTTCAGAATAACCATCAATTAGCTGATAAAGCTCCCTTGCCGACTGGACGGTAATAACATCTAAGTAACCTGCAGAAATAAGAAAGGCTTTAATCACTTCTAAGCTGAAAATTGTATCATCCACAATGACTATAGCCATTTTCCATCCCTCCCTGCCCTTTTCAGATATCATCCTTCTAATTTCAAATTTATCCCAATTATCTGCCTCGTGTAAATAAATATTTAGCTGTTTGTTGCAGTCCAAATAAGGTGAACTACTTAATGACTATATTTACTGAAGTACCGACTGAATTTGTATTTAGCGGCTTATAATAGCAGAGAGGATCTCTATAGCTTAAAGTGACGAATTAGCTGCTTCAAATTCTTCGCTAATTCGTTTAAGCCTTCTGCGGAGGCGAACAATTCTTCAACCGCGGCGTTTTGTTCCTCTGCCGCAGCGGCTGTAGTTTGGGCGTTGCCAGAGGTAGACTCGGCCTGATTTACAACGTTTTGCATGCCAATTTTAATTTTTTCTCCATCCTGTTGTACTTTCTGTACCGTGCTTCCGATATCCTGTGCTAAGCCAGCACTTTCTTCTACCGAACCATGAATCACGTTAAATTGATGGGAGATCTCTTTTAAGTAGATACTTCCTTGATGAACACTAGCCACACTTGTTATCATCCCAAGATGGGCGCTCTTGGATGCTTGCTGCATTTCCTGTACACGCTGAGAAATATTTACTAAGCTTGTTTGAACTTGCTCTGCAAGTTTCCTGACTTCTTCTGCCACCACCGCAAAGCCCCTTCCGTTCTCTCCAGCACGTGCGGCTTCAATCGCTGCATTTAATGCTAAAAGGTTTGTTTGTTGGGCGATATCATCAATTATCTGAACTGTTTTAGAGATCTCTCCTGATTTATCATCCACATCTCCAATCATCTCGCTCAGACTATGCACTTGACTCTCGATTTCATCCATTTGTTTGACCACTTGTCCGAGGGCCAAGTTACCATTGCTGGAAAGCTCAGCAGAACGCTGAGAGGCGAGGGTTACTTTTTCTGCCCGCTGTTCTGTTTGGTTCAGCTGATCGATCACCTGACTCATACGTTCATGGTTTTTCGTCATTTCCTGGACTTGGGTTTCAGCGTCGGTCGCAATTTTGCTCGCAGATGTGGCTACTTGTTCAGAGGACTGAGCCGATTGTTCGGCACCGAGATGCATTTCTTGGGCGGTACGAGCCAATTGACTAGACATGTCGGTCACGTTCGTTATGATGTCTCGTAAGGAAACCACCATGGCACTAAAGGCCCGCTGCACCTCTATGCCCTCACTGTTCCATGGTTTCCACGTAGATTCCTTCTTTAGAGAAATATTCCCCGCTGCGATTTCGTTCGCATTCTGGACTAGATGACGCATCATCTTGCTGAGAGATCGGCTCAAAAGCCAGCCGATGAGAATGCTGATCAAGACATTAATCCCGATATAAATAATTGAAACGAATGAGACCTTCTGAAAGATTAAGTTCATTTTCTCTGTGCTGTTTGTGTTTACTTTATCCATTTTTGAGTCAACCATCTTCTCTAAGATGCTCCCAGCTAGCTGATTTTTGGTTCCGGCATCCCCGTACATATTGGCCAAAGCCTCTTCCATTCGGCCTTCTTCAGCAATTTGAAGCGTAATTTGCGCTGAAACAACATAATTATTCCAGGCAGCTTTATATTCATTCCAAGTCAAGTCTTCTTCAGCAGATCTTGAAATGGTTTCGAATTTGCCAATATGCACGATCATAGCATCCTTCTTCTGATCAATTTGAACTAAAAATTGCTGTCTTTCTTGAGGAGTACGTGCACTAACTGCTAATACGACATTTGAGCGATAGGCTAGCGCATCAGAATGCATTTGGGAGAGCTGGTTCATTGGAATCACATCTTGTTGATAAACCTGATTCGATGCGTCGTGCATTTGAGACATCCCGTAGATTCCGATGGTTCCGACGACGCCGGACGACAAAGCAATAAACATCATCAAAGCTGTGACCTGGAAGCCAAGTTTACGATTTATTAAATTCAACGCTTTCACTCCTTCCGATGAAGTATTCTCATTAAATTTGGTAGTAACTGAAGCAATCACTCTCAAGCTTGATTTCGTGTCTTTTTACAAATTCTTCAATTTGACTCGAAGGAAGTGGTTTGCTGTACAAATATCCCTGCAGTAGCTCGCAACCCTGTTCTCTAAGGTAATCAAGCTGTTCGAAAGTTTCAACCCCTTCGGATACGAGCTCAAGTTTCATTTTTTGGGAGAGTGTAATAATAGCAGAAATAATTGCTTCATTAATTAAATCTTTATTGATATCTCTAATGAAGGATTTATCAATTTTTATTTTATCAATGGGAAAATACTTCAGATAATTTAATGATGAGTAGTGAGTACCAAAGTCATCTAAAGAAATTTTAACTCCCCGCTTCTTTAAGGCTAGCAATGTTTGTGTGGCAGTCTCTATGGACTCCATTAATACGCTTTCAGTTATTTCCAGCTCGAGATACTTTGCCTCCAGTTTCGATTTTTCGAGGGCTTGGCATACAGTATCAAAAAAATCCGCTTGTTGTAGCTGACGTGCTGAAACGTTGACGGCTACAAAAATGGGTTGATATCCATTATTCTGCCATAACTTATTTTGTAAGCATGCAGTTTCCAATACCCAATTTCCTATATTCACAATGAGGCCACTTTCCTCGGCGACTGGTATAAAATCCAAAGGCGAAATAATACCATTTTGAGGATGGTTCCAACGAATCAATGCCTCCAGGCCTTTTAATTTTCCTGTTTTGGCAATTACAACAGGCTGATAATACAGGACAAATTCATTTTGGACTATTGCCTTTCGAAGACCATTTTCGATAGTGTATCTTTGAATGAGGTTTTCATTTGTCACTTCCTCAAAAAACTGATATTGATTCTTCCCGCCATTCTTTGCCTCATAGATGGCAGAATTCCCTCGCTGAACAAGCTCACAATAATCTTTATAAATGCCCGGCGTAAGTATTATTCCTATAGAAGCGGTTATATAAATTTCATACCCGAATATGTAAAATGCCTCTTTAATAAGTTCCAGCATCCTGTCTGCAATTACTTCGGCTGCTTCTTTTCCATCGGTGTCAGCTAAAATAAGTAAAAATTCATCTCCATCCATTTTTGAAATGGTATCTTCTACCCGAATAGAGTGTTTCATTCGTTCTACAATTGATCTCAGAAGCTCGTTTCCGACCGTCAATCCATAGGTATCATTCACTTTCCGATAATTATCTAGATCAATAAAGAAGGCGGCCCCTTTAAGGGCTAAAATATTTACTGATACTTTATCCAACATCAACCGATCGAAGATATATTTAGTCTTAGGAAGTCCAGTAATTAAATCAAAATTCTTAATATATTTATTGTTTTCCTCAAGAATTTTAAGCTGAGATATGTCTCCCAGAGAACCTCCCATAGCGATAATAGAACCAGCGTCATTTCTTTTTATCGAAGCACTGCATAAGGTCCAGAGGAATCTTCCATCCTTCAACCTTATTCTGAAAGAGGACGAAAACGATATGATTTGATTTGAACGCAATTTGTCAACTTCAGCCAAAAAAGATTTTCTGTCCTCTTTAAAAATGAAGGATAGTATATTTTTTATAGTCCCTTTTTCATTCTGACCAGTAATATGTTGCCACCTGTTTGAAAGATAGATTTCCTTTTGCTCAAAATTCCAAAACCATGTTATGTCGCGGGTTCCTTCCAGAACAAGCTCCAAATTAGAAATAATTTCGTCGGGGGATTTCTCAAAACAATTTTCCATTTACTTTACATATCACCTACTCCATTTAAGATCCTTTGAGTATCATGATTATAGCTTATGATCCCAATTCCAGTATTTCAAAAGCATCTACCCCAATATGAGATCTCCCATCAGTATTCCGAGAATGTCGCCGGAAGTACTTCGTACCGGCACTGAAATCGCAATACAATAACTATTGGTATCAACTGATATATAAGGCTCAGATTTATAGTCATTTCCTTGTATGGCTTCTTTAAAGTACGGCCTATGAGAAAAGCTTACATATACTTCTTTTTCCTTGTAATCTAGAGTAATAGCCTTTCTTAAGCCATCCTTGTCCATTAAGGCAAAAAGCTCGAATTGAAGATGCTTGTTAATATTTTCTTTAAGTATCGCAGTGCAGATGCCATAGTCCATAGAAGCTAAGGCTTCTTGCTGAGCAAGCTCTTTTAGAGTTTTCAATCCATCATCTATGTATTTCTGTGTTTCAGAGGTTATTTGATAATACTGCGCAAAAGATGCAATATTCTTCTTCAAATCCCGGTTCATATCAGCAAGCATTGAGATAGAGTTATAGACATTTTTCATTGCAATCAATTGATTCTCGGAAGAAGCAGCGACTTGTTGTGTGGCGGCGTTAGTATTTTCAGATATTTTGGCAATTTCCCCAACTGTATTTTTTATATCAGATATCTTTGCATTTTGTTTATAGATAATCTGGTTAATTCCTTTGACAGACTTAAGTGTGTTTCTGCTTTCCTCAAATATCTTGCTCAAATTTTCTTTCGTGACGTTCGAGAACTTAATATTTTCATGTATTTTTTCAACTTCTACTTTCATAAGCAAAGAGATATCAAATACCTCTTTTCTTATATCATCAATAACCACTTGGATTTCTTTCGCCTGAAGAGCAGAAATTGCAGCCAACTTACGGATTTCCGTCGCAACAACAGAAAACCCAGCACCTGCCTCATTGGCCTTGGCTGCCTCGATAGAAGCATTTAAGGAAAGCAAATGGGTATTCTTGCTGATTTCAGTCACCTTATCTGCAATACTTTGGATTCTGAAAGCTTTTTCACTCAGTTGGGTTATCTTTGAAGCCAACGAATTGTTGGAAGCTGCTGACTGATCAAGCTTTGAGATCAGCTCTTCATAGATCTCTGTGCTTTCCTGTACGATAATTATCATTGAAATAGCCACATCCTCTATGAGGGTACCATTCTTAGCGATTTCCTTGTGTTCATCAATAATTTCATTGACAAGTTTTTCAGCTTGAAGTGTTCCATCCATTTGGGCAGTCATATCTGAAGATACATCAACTATTGTAGAGTAAGTTTCATTCGCCGCAATCTCTGCCAAGTGTGCATTCTTGCTTAAATCTTCACAGTAATTAATAACCTTATCCGTCATAGTTGTTGATTCATTGATTAATTCCCTTACTTTCATCAGAAATAGATTGATGCTTGAGCAGAGATTCAGATAAACAGTAGTTTTGCTCACAGGAACTTTGCGAGTTAAGTCTCCTTGTGCCATTTTATCTACGACTTCAATAATGACATCAACTGTTTTGGAATTAAGCTTATTTATTGTAAATAAAAGAACTATAGAAATTACAAACCATAAAACATTATTGAGCAATACACTTCCGTTGAAATGGGCATTTCTAAAGATAGTAGCAATAATAACCGTCAAAACAGCTATTACAATTGTTGGAATCAATAAAAGTCGTTTATTCATTCTTTCACCTCTTACCTTTTGTTTTGATTCACTGTCAATGACGGATAGGCAAAATTCCACGTAAGATCATTTAACTCGCAGTAATTCAATAGGATTACTGTGTTTATGTTGTGACTTTAATATATATTGTATACAAAGTCAATGGTTAAGAAGAAAATTATGGTAGTGTTTACGACGTAGATATACCCACATGGTCGAGCCTGACAATCGCGGTTCCATGAATATTACGGTTTTGGCGATCCTCAGAGCATATATTATTCAACATCCCTCCATTATTACCGTTACTGGTTACCGCTAGGCTTGCGTGAGAACCAATAATTTGAAATTTTCCTCACGAAGTCGCCTGTTATACCATTTAACTGACACTTTATCGATACTTGTTCTCATTGCAGGAAAACAAGTAAGCCCACCAGTATTAACTGGCAGGCATATTTGTTTTCTATTTATGCATTAATCTAAGACATCCATAATCCGCTCAATGTCGCCGGGCGTCTAGGGTGCCATTTACTTGAGCACGGCTCTTGGTGTTAGGACAGTCGTATTTGATCAATTTCTTGCCCAAATCGCTGTGGAAACACTAGTTTTAATGAAACGAGTGGTGTTATGTGAAGTGAAAGAAGAAATATTGGTGCTTTCAGATCCAAAAATCATTGACTTTATCCAAAATAAGATTTATTGTATTAAATACTATACAAAACACATAAGAATAGTTTAATATATTTTCCGGAATAGTTTCCGGAAATGTATTGCCAAGCCGTCGAACCTCAGCAACGTCAGAAAGTGCCACAAAATATTGAAATGAGGAATAACATGAATGTAAACAATACTTTTGATTTAGTCGGTATATTTGCAAAAGCTTCGCTGGTGACAATTGAGGTCGCGTTCGTTTCGATCCTGATTGCTTTCATCATAGGATCGGTATGCGCCATTATTCTGTTCTATAAGGTACCGGTGTTGAAAACACTCGTTATAATTTATGTCGAGTTTTTCAGGAATACGCCGTCACTAATCCAGGCTTATTTCATATTTTACGGGTTACCAAAAATTTTTGTGGTACTTGACAGCTATACCTGCTCAGTGATCGTGCTTTCGCTCCTCGGGGGCGCCTACATGTGCGAAGCCATCTATTCCGGCATCAAAGCGATCCCAGTAAGTCAGACAGAGATTGCGATGGCTATCGGCTTATCAAGGCTCGACACCATAAGATATCTTATTTTACCTCAGTCACTTTCGATTTCCATCGCCGCCATCAATAACAACGCAATATTTTTGACCAAGGAAGTCTCTGCGATGAAACTGATACTGCTACCCGAAATCATTTATCAGGCATTCAGCATTATCAGCCTTCGCCCTGATCTTATCATTCCCGTTGCTGTGCTTATGATTTTATCTTATCTCGTTATCCTGATCCCGATGTCTTATGTTTTTTCGACAGTTGAAAGGAAAATACGCCATGCAGAATTTGGGAATTGAAAGTATTATCGAAGCTTTGCCGAGACTTTTGGAAGGCATATCGGAGACTATCAAGATATCCATGATCGCTTTAGTTTTATCTGTTATCCTTGGTCTTGTGATCGGTGTGATCATGACCTCCAAAAACAGATTGATCCAAGCCATACTTAGAATATTCCTGGAAGCGTTCAGGCTTATACACCCGATCGTCTGGCTGTTTGTAATATTCTTCGTTTCACCCAGCATATTCCATATCGAGACCAATAATGTGGTTGTATCGATTTTAGTGTTTACTTTGTGGGGAACATTTGAAATAGGAGATTTGGTAAGGAGCTTTATCAAGAGTCTGCCGAAATCTCAGTTTGAATCTAGTATCGCTCTGGGGCTTTCCAGACCACAGATGTATATATATGTTCTGTTGCCACAAATCATCCTAAGAACCACACCCTCCATCGTGAACCTTGCGACCCGCCTAATAAAAACCACCACGCTAGTTTACCTGATAGGCGTTCCTGAAGTGTTGAAAGTATCCCAAAACATCATTCAGTTGACCTACCTCAGGAACCCAAACAGCTATATATCGTTCACGATGTACCTTTTTCTGCTGGTTGTATATTTTATCATCTGCTATCCGTTATCACTGCTTGCAAGATATCTGGAGAAAAAAGTCCCAGTATAATAACAGGAATATGAGGTTTGAGAGCCATGTTGTTAAAAGTAATGAATCTAAAAAAATCATTTGACAAGAATACAGTTCTGGATGATATCAGCTTTGAGGTCAAAAAAGGCGAAGTAATCGCGATAGTGGGCCGTTCAGGCTGCGGCAAGTCAACCCTTTTGAGATGTCTGAACGGACTCGAGCAGATAAATGGCGGAGAGATTTTTCTCGATGAAGCACCTATCACCAAACTAGGAGCTAGCTATAGGCACTGGAGCAATATAAGGAAAAAGATAGGGATGGTTTTTCAAAGCTATGACCTATTCCCGCATATGAACGTCCTGAATAATATTATTTTGGGGCCTGTGAGGGTGGAGAAAAGAAGCAAAAAGGATGCATCTTTCGAGGCGCTGAGGCTCCTCGAAAGAGTGGGCCTGCTGGAAAAACAGTCGGCTTATCCTCGAGAGCTTTCCGGCGGGCAAAAGCAGAGAGTAGCAATCTGCAGGGCACTTTGTATGAATCCCGAGATCATACTGTTTGACGAAGTCACCGCTGCTTTGGATCCTGAGATGATCAGAGAAGTTCTCGATGTCATCAAAGGCCTGAGAGACCAGGGGCTTACAATGCTGATCGTCACACACGAGATGGCGTTTGCGGAAAAGGTGGCCGACAAAATCATATTTATGGAGAATGGGAAAATAGTCGAAATAAATACGCCGGACAGATTTTTCAGCACCCCAGATACGGTGGAAGCGAGAAAATTTTTAAACTTAACAGATAATTTCGAGATATAATTTTACGATTCTGCCATACTGTGGGTATTTTCAACATCTGCATACACCTGATTTGATGCGCACAACAAGCGGCCATATGGCGACCGCCAGAGAAAGGAGGGAATACGAACCAAACCAAACCATCGGGCCGACCAGCACGGCAAATCAGGTGTATGTTGATATTATATACAATTGAGAGGATTGATATTATGAAAAAGTTATTTGTCTTACTACTCACTTTGGGTTTATTGGCAGGTGTCGCAGGTTGCTCTTCACAGCCGAAGGAGACTGCGACCGCGGGTTCAACTGCTGCAATCAAGGCAACAGGAACAATCAGAATAGGCATTTTCTCAGATGACGCGCCATTCTGCTATCAGGACACCGATGGAAAATTAAAAGGTTATGATGTTGAACTCGGCAAGAGAATTGCAAAGGAACTGCTTGGCAACGAAGACAAAATCACCTGGGTAACAATGAATCCCGCCGACAGGATCTCTTATCTGCAGTCGGATAAAGTTGATCTGATGCTTGCCGACTTTACCGTCACAGAGGAAAGAGCAAAGAGTGTAGATTTCACGCTACCTTATGAAAAGGTTTCCGTCGGCGTGGTGTCAAGTGCAAAAGCGCCCATCAAGTCTGTCGACGCCCTGAAAGGGAAAACCGTGGTCGTCAATACGGGAACAACGGCAGACGCATACTTCACCAAAAATTATCCTGATATAAAACTGGTCAAAGTCGACGCGATTACTGATGGCTATCAGACTTTGACCACAGGCAGAGCGGATGCTTTTGCTCAGGACAATACCCTGTTGCTCTCGTGGGCGAAGAAGAACTCCGAATATGTAGTTGGAATCGGTGAACTAGGCAATAAGGACTACATAGCAGGTGCAGTCAAAAAAGGCAATACGGAATTATTGAACTATGTGAATGACCTGATCAAAGGGAAACTGAAGGACGAGAAATTCTTCCACAAGATTTATGACACCACTTTGAAAACAAGCTTCCCTGATGAGTTTACAGCCGACCAAATCGTCATTGAAGGCGGCGTGACGCAATAACCACAAAATCAATCAATACCTGTGTTTTCAGGGACCATACAGTTTCGGTTGATGGTCCCTATTTTTTCACAGCAGCCTGCCCTCCACATCCTTTTAATTTTGATTACGTGCGATGAATCAAAGAAATAAAGCCATCATTTCTTTGATAACCAAACATGAATTACCAGACCGTCTAAAGAAGACGACCTGGTAATTCATGTTCCTATGCACTTGTTTGACTGGCCCCCAAAGGCCAGTTTCGTTCCCCTACAAAAAAAATTACCAACGGCAATGGTAAAGTCTACGGACCTAATATGTTCTCATAGAGGGGCCACACCCCAAAACATTTCAACTAAACTGTACCGACATGTTCTCGCGGACGCACCTAACCCAAATTTCCGGAAAATATTACCTCTCATTCACATCATGTATGTCTTAAGCCGTTGCCACAAGCGACTTTCAGCTGTCTTTCTTTTGCAGACAAACCGCCGTCTCCACGTGCTGCGCCCAAGGGAACAGATCCCTATATATCCTTCAATGAAGTAAAACGACAACGTACCCTGTCACATCAATTGATACGCACCCAAAGTAACTTCTGTCCGAACGTATCCATGTAATTTTTTGACAGATGCTAGAGAACGAATTAATTAAACCTAAAAACAATCGGAAATATAAAGGCTACAATGGCTGTCCAAATGAAATAAACGTAGAGGTAATCTGTCTGCCATTTTATTAGCTTAGTGAAATCAAATTTCTTCTTGAAATACCCGATATATAACCAGGCAAGTCCGGCCAGGTTGCCCAGCAAAGCCAAATTCTCCCCTAGCGCGGCAAGCTTATTGGGGGTAACGCCAAAGGCGGACAAACGGAAAAGTATGGCCGATAAAGCAACCCCGTCGATAACTAGTGCCGCCATAATCAAGGCCAGATTCAAGTAATCAAACAGGTTGGCTGGCTGGCGAATATCTCTCGACGAAATGACATACAATACCAACCCCAACACTAAAGCAAGCATAAAATCGAATCCAATTAGGAACTCTCTTTCCATAAATGGACTATTACCGGTAATCATCATAACTATTAAGAAAGCAACCATAATTATCAGGAAGAGCGGACTGAATATTTTGGCCAAAATGGGTGCAAAGTTCTCCACCACGCTTTTTTTGGCCTCTACTAAATAAACAGTAATCATGGCTGCCGCACACCCTCCATAAATCAGTAAATACTCTGCAAGAAATTTTCCGACGTCAATTTGGATGGCTTTGAAGATAACCATCGTGAACAGGAATAACACCATCACTCCTGCCATGACTAATACACCATAGATAAAGGCTTCACCTGTGAAGCGTATAAAATTCATTCTCCCTTCGCTGCCTTGCCACTCCCTGCCTATATAAGCTACTCCGACGACCAACCACAAAAACAAAGGAAGATGAAAGATGGTAAGATATTCTGTATTATGAGGATCAAATGATGGGTACACATTGATCATCACCGCTGCTAGGATAAAAATCCCCAGGATCGTTGCCCATGTTTTTAACTCTGATTTCCTCTTGATTAAGAAAAACGCCGCTATAAAAGGTAAAATAAAGAAACTGAAGTTTTTAATGAAGAATATTTTAATTTCACCGTCTTGATCGAGTAATCCGAAACCAAAAAGTTCAGGAATTTTGAATAGTGTCCCGGCTAGCAACGCAAAAATTACCACTAGGGCGATATCGCGCCGATTCAGTTGCTTGGCCAGTGAATCTATCGGATCTACTAATAAATGTTTCCACAGGCTCTCGGTATTTACTTTGGCAAACTCATGTGAGATTGCGTCTACATTTCCTAAACGTTTGACACTAATTAAAAATGCTTCATCTGGCGTGAGTCCGGTTGCGATTAAATCCTCGATTTCGTCCCGCAAATGATTCTCCAATTCATCAATATCGGCATCACTTAAATTACCATGGGCTCTCAAATGATCGCTCCACGAATGAATCTGTGTTTCCAAATCAAACATCTTGATCTCCTCCTTACGAATTACCTTCTTCATTCCAGGTCCTGGCAAGAGCATTATGAACTATTTCCCACTGCTTTTTTTGCAGTTCCAACTCGGTTAACCCACTCTCTTTAATCCTGTAATATTTACGCTTCCGGCCTGCCTCCGATTTATTCCAGTAAGATTCAATTAGCAGATGTTCTTCCAAACGATGTAATACCGGATACAACATACCTTCCGTCCAAATTAGTTGATTCTCAGACATCTCTTTCACGCGCTTGATAATCGCATAGCCATAACTGTCATTTTCCTTGAGAATAGCTAAAATGAGAGGGGTCGCAGAGGCGGCTATCAGGTCTTTGGATACATTCATTCAATCCCCCCACTATACCTAGTACTTCTATGCATACTATACCTAGATATTCTATGTATGTCAACTGTACTTACGTCGTTTACTAGTGTGAAGCTCTTACAGGTTTCCCTAATCCACACACTTCCCAATCCTTACCTCTATCCACATTCCGCTCTTCAGCTCAAAAAAAATGCATTGGCGTGAGAATTTCTATCTTCTCAACCAACGCATTTTTACACCTCAAAAGAGAACGGGGTCTCATTCACAATACCTACCCAGAGAGTTTAATTTATAGGCGTTCACAAATACTTGAGATGATTTCAGCCCAAGATTGTCACATCGGCGCGGCGTAAGTGGCGGTCAGGTCTTCAATCAAGGCTAAACCACCGCGATATCCGGCATAGGTACGGTCTAAAATAGCTCGGTCAAATATAGGAAAGGACACACCCAAGTGAATAGCATCTAGTTCGTCGCTAGCAATGTACTTCTCCAGAGAGCTTGACAAAATTACCTGAAAGGTGTTCTCCCGTAAGATCAATCTAATTCTGTGGGAATCGATCTCAAAAATAACCTTAGGTGCATAAGCACTTTCCAGGTTCTCAGTCAGTTCCTTGACGATGGCCTCCCGAAATTCTTCCGGCGGGTTATCGGTAATGATCACTACTTGAGGATTCCAGCCCAGTTCGTTAGTGCCATACTTAATCAAACCAATGGCCGTACCACTGTCGGCCACCACTGCGTAGAAGGCATGAGGCACACTGACTACAAATAGTTCGGCCATATACTCCGCAAAACGATAAGCACTTCGCTCTTCCACTTCTACCACCTTATCAATAACCGACTTGGCTATTTTTAGTTTCTCACCGACAAGATAGAGAAGTTTGCTTGTCTCTTTAGGACCGATAGGTACCGAAGAGATCACCTCGTAGGGAGTGTTAAACCGTTCCTTTAGTTTTTCCACCGGCTTAATGCCGACCCAGGGAGAGAAAACCAAGTTTAATTCTGCCGCGGGAATTTTCTTGAGGGCCTCAAAACCAGAGAAATCGGTGAAAATGATGTTAGTCTCAACCCCGATACTTTCCAGCAAGCGCTTAATAGCATTTAAATCCCCCTTCCAGAACACATGCTGGTAGGGGACGATACCAAAGATGTTCACCAACCGTTTTTCCTTGGGCAGCTCAGTCAGTAGTTGTTCAATTACCGCTTCAATAAACAGCTCGTACCCTACGTAAGAGCTCCCGACGAACCCGGCACTGTTCACATGGATAATGGGTACTTGGTCACTGAACTCCTTTAATACTGAATCGACATCGTCCCCGATCAGAGCCGGCACGCAACCGGATATCACGGCGAATAAATCCCCTTTCATTAATTCAATAGTTGACTTGATGAGCTTCCGCAACTTCTCTTCCCCACCAAAGATAACATGTTCTTCTATCAGGCAGGAGCACGGCGTACTCGTAGTCCCCTGGGAGCCGCCAGTGTTAAGACCGCTTGCGAAGGTCATACCATGCGCATTGGCCATTCCGCAGCCGGACCCAGAGTGAAGAATTGGAACCGTACCATAGGTCGCTAAAGCAGCCCCATAAGCCCCTCCGAGAGCGCACGTAAATCTAGGTGCTTCAACTACCTCAGGATATAATGCTGTTTTTTCATTTAATGCCATCCTCTTTCGACACCTTCTTCCCTAAATAATAGTCAGTATCCGGTTGCTCGTACCACCACTTGTGATAGGGATCCTCAGTCTTAGACAGCATGGTCTTCTGGAAGGCCTTATTCTTGGTTGATTGAAGCAAAAAATTGCCGCAGGCTACTGCGCCAGTATAACCGGCCTGGGCACTCCAATCCCGACCATCCCCCCTTAAAGCGTGAATCCTAGTTTGTCCTTTTTCACGTTTATAAGCGCTCCCCATGAAAGGGCAAGATAAAACCATATCAGGGTCATGCTTTCTTGCAGTATGGGACACTTCTGCGGCCTGGAAGGTGTTCACCACGATCTCAAAGTCTCCTACTTCTTCCACCACTTTCTCGACTTCGTCAACGACAAGGTCGTCAAAGTCTTGGCAAATGGTTACGGGCATACTAAGACCCAGCTCGTGGAAATACGGTGTCTGCGTCAATAGCCGTCCTTGGCCTAAAGAACCAAGCACTGTAAAGGCTTCGCCATCTGGGTTAATCTTCTGAAACTCGTTGCGGATAGCCTCCATCTTAGGCACCCACTCATTCTCCTCTTCGGCGATTACCTGTTCCACCAAGCTTTCCTTTCCCGTGTAAGATGCGATCTTCCTCAACCACTCGCTCGTATTTTTGATACCTACTGGGGAAGGATACAAGAAGTATGGAACACCGTACTCCTGTTCTAAGCCCTTGGAAAGATATTCCGTATAGGTTGGGCATAGGGGGGCCGTCACCGCAGCCTCGGAAAGAATTTCAAACTGTTCCACCGTTGCGAACTCCGGAATAAAATTGGCTCGCAACTCTAATTTCGCTAATAGTCTAGTGATTTCGCGACGATCCTGCCAGGTGTAAGAAAGCATGCTGGCCACGTTGACTAGGTCCTTTTGCTTTTTCTGAGGCTTTTTCACCAAGTACTTTAAAATACTATGCCAGAAAGCGTCATATCCAGTCTGGACTATCCGTGACCTGATACCTTCGCAGTGAACAGGAACGATTGTGGCATTAATTTCTGGTTGAATGTCGTTGACTACACCTTCAATATCCTCTCCGATAATGCCGGATGTGCAAGAAGTCAAAATAATAATTGCCTTGGGGTGGTATCGATCTTCTGCCTCCTGAATGGCAAATTTCAGCTTGTCAACAGCTCCAAAAACTACATCCTTGTCGTTGAAATTAGTCGTTAGCCAGTGAAAATCGAACTTTTCCGGCCTCCCTAAACCGACGGGAATCCTACGATATACTTCTCTGTACAACAAGGCAGGAGACGAGCATCCTACCGGAGCATGCATAATCATCACCGCATCTCGTATAGTGGCTACCCTTACAGTAAGGTAGAAATTCAGGATACAACCGGAATTCTGCTGAAAAGATCGCTCGCGATGTACTAACTTCCCTTCACGGGCATCCTTAATGAGTTCGCTCGCCTTGCCAAAGTAAGCATTGATGCCATTTGCCCGTTGCTCCCTAGTGGGGCAAGTGTTCTCTTTCAAATCAATCATTAGTCAACCTCCGCTTCCAATTTTATTTTATGGTCAAACTTAGGTCACCAAGCTGACCGGTCTGACCTGACCCGCAAGATTATAACTTTCCTAAACTACAATTCTCCATTTTTTAACTTCTCACCCTCTCCAAAAATCAAACAGACTGAAGGCTAAGGTTGTTCCCTTCTGGGAATCAAGTCTTAGCCTTCAGTCTGTCTGATCGGACTATTACGATATAATTTATTCAAAAGCATTTGTTATCTGCTTAGTTCCCGCCTTCGCCTCATAAATGGCCTACTTTTCTATTTGAATAAATAGGGTGATTCCAGATGATTACTTTCTGAATTCAGCCTCAAGTTCCCTCGTCAGCCATTCTTAGTATCCCTATCTTTTATACGGTATATTGGTTACCATTCTAATTAGTTGTAGTTTGTTTGTCAAGAGTCAATTCGCAAGCTTATCCTCTATTAAATATATTGTTTCTTTTTTCCGCTACGCTAAATCTAACCATCTCCTCTTGTTAACTTTCTTTGTGTCCATCTTATAAGCAGTTGATCTTAGCGATTAACCCATGCTGAACTGCATAAGCGGCTAAATGAGCACGATTATTTAGAAGAAGTTTCTCCAGGACATTTTTTATATGATTCTTAACGGTATTTTCAGTGATGAACAGTGTTTCGGCAATTTTTCGATTGGTTAACCCTTGACCCACACAGATAAGGAGTTCTCGCTCTCGGCGGGTTAAAATATCCGGTTTTATCGCATCGGGCATGCTCCCCGTTTTAAATTGCTGAAACACTTTTTCGGCCATTACCCGTGAAAATTCTGGATCATCCGAAATCAAGGAATGTAAGTAACTGAGCCAATGATCCGGCTCCATATTTTTCAGTAAATATCCCTGAGCCCCAAATTGAAGGGCTGTAAATAAATCTGCTACATTATCCGATACCGTTAGAATTACAATTCGGATCTGGGGATAATGTTGCTTGATTTGACGAGTGGCTTCCATTCCGTTCCAAATAGGCATGTTTATATCCATCAAAACCAACTCTGGCTCTAGTTCTCCACATAGTTGAAAGGCTTCTTTTCCATTGACGGCTTCCCCCACTAGCTCAAAAGAAGAGTCCTCTTCAAGAAGGCTTCGAATACCTGCTCGGGCATAGGGATGATCATCGGCAATAAGCACTCTATGTCGCTTCATCCTAAATCACTTCCTTTGTTCGAGTTTTCTTAAGTAATATAATTTCCAGTCCACCTTTTTCCCTGGTGCGGACATCACAGGAAGCTCCTAATTGAGTAGCACGTTCCTGCATCATAGATAATCCATATTTTTTTGCTTCCTTCATGTCGGCAATTAGCCCCATTCCATCATCGGCTATCCATAAACGCCAACCCTCTGGAAGAGCGGTGAAGCTGATATTGGCCTGCTGAGCCTTGGCGTGTTTACGAATGTTGGCAAGCGCTTCTTGAATAATTCCAAAAAGTTGTACCTCCTCACCCGGTGAAAAATAAGTCTGGGGAATATCAATGTTTGACACAATCTCTATTCTGCTAAGAGTGCTCCATTCATTAAGCCATTTGCTAAGCCTTTGATCTAGGGAACTGTCTCCTTGGGGCAAGGAACGTAAATTGAAAATTGCCTGCCGAACGTGATGGTCAATATCGCAGACCGCAGAATGGGCCTCTTCGATTTTACCTTGTTTTAATTTTACGTTTAAAAAGAAGAGTGTTTGGGCAATATTATCGTGTAACTCCCGAGCCAAACGTTCGCGCTCTTCATAGACTGCCCGCCTCGCCTGCTCCTCAGCTAAACGTTGATTCATACCTTTAATTGTGCTAAACATCCAATTGGCGAAAATATAGGAAAGTACAAACGTTAATAACGTTATATAATAATTTCCAGCTTCCATTGGAATATACCCTAAGAGAAGACCGTGGCGCAAAAATTCGAAACCACCAATGATTAAAGGGGCTAGGAGTATTGTTAGCCATTTTAGAGTCTGGTAAGTCAAGCTTAATCCCACCCTTGTTCTACTATCACTTACTTAAGAAGACCATAACTAGCATTCGCACCGAAATATAGAAGAATATTTCCGGTCGTTAAAAACTGTTATTTTCGATAGTCTTACTTAGTTTATCAAGCAAAGCATAATTTACATCCGTGCTAACCTATAGACTAATCTCAGACTCAAACCAAAAGCTACAAGAACCTAACTTCATACTGCTGGCTACCTTAGTTTCCAAATCGGGATCAAAGCCATTTAATATTGCATGATCCAATTGACACAACATATTTCCTAATTGTATATTTTTTATGTAGGGGCAATAATCCGCATCTGGACAGTGTCTAATGCTGTATTTATCAATGCCGCATTGAGTAATCCATGTTTTCCAGTGATAGGAGGGGGCCTGGCCATAATTAGCCATGAATGACCCCAAATTCAGTTCTAAGCCCTGTAACTTAACATACGCTCTAATGGCTTTACCTAAGTTGATTCCGCACTTACATAATGAAGCAGTTATTTCCAGATCAGGTTCAATGTTTGATTCAAGTTCCTGCAACAATCTCTCGATTGTATTTCGAATATCGATTATGTTCTGATTCATTTAATTAATCACTCCTTTTTTTTAGGCGAATTTTCTCATTTCTATCAATTTGAATTACAATTCCGTCCTGGATTATCAGAGTTACCGAACCATGTGAAACTGCTTCAATGATCTCTATTAGCTTTCGCAGATCCTCCTGACCTAACGGTTCTCGCTTATAATGGATGACCCTAGGCTTCTCAACCATTGGTGAACACCTCCATTTTATGGTAAACAAAACCAGTACTGCACTCACAGCCATCGTCTAGGTTTAACTAGTCAATTTAATTCATACTTAATTGATCTGTTTACTATGTTTAGGTAAATATTAGTCTACCTTCAGGCGGTTGTCAATGGGTAATTTAGCTCTAAAAAGGGATTATTATCACAAGTTTTTGTTTCCAAACGTGTTCGAGCAATAAGTGAATAGGAAATGCCAAAAGGAACAGGACCCCACAAGGGCCCTATTCCTTTTTTAAGATAATCACGTTTCAAAAGCTCACTTCCCATTACCTCAAGCGTGTTTTTTGTCTGCTCATGCACCAAAGATAATTTCTCGTTTTGGACATGGGTGCTGGGAACACTCAGCCCTCTACGGGAGTCTATGAACAGGCGCGCCGATTGCTTAGGCAATTAAATAATTACCTATATAATAGGAAGCTAAAAAACAGGTATCCCCTCTTTAGGCAGAACAGCGGTACGATATTGATCCTTTTAAATACATCAAAGTGCAGGGAATGAGGTTCTCTCTGGGATGGACTTTTTGACTCTAGCAATAAGGCGCTGTTTGAGAATTGGCATAAATCCTCCTCTGTTAGTGCAATTCCTTAGAGCTTGCCATCTTATCGCTCTTCAAGAACCATAAATATGAAAAAGGCTGTGTTCCACTAATGGAACACAGCCTCTAGTTCCCTAGTCAGCAAGTTCGTAAAATAGTCCAAATGTCAAATACACTATTCCTATCAATTTAGTATATTTTACGTCATTGTAGTAAGTCCTGTCAATAGCTAATTTCAATTTGTGTCAAAGCGTGCAGGTTCCATTTTGACGCAGGTAACATAATCAATGAAATGCAGTCTCGTTTTGTTCTTGAAGGTGCTACTTAAATACGTTGGTTTATACAGAGATTATCAACCCATAAATTTAAGCATCTGATTTGATTCCACGTGTCCACGTGCCCAATTTTCCATCCACAACCCTTTGTCTTTCATCATGCTCTAGGCCGCCTAGGGTTTCTGTTAAAAATGGGTCCTCACGGTATACTTCGCACATTTACCTCATGTGAACATTTTCCCCTCCTTGTAACAAACAAAAGAGTCATAAAAACTGCAGACAATGCGCCACATATAAAGAAAGTAATATTAGGACCGTATTTTTGGGTTCCTATACCAGTAAAAAAATTACCTACTGGAGTAACCCCAGTAAAAACTAAGGAATACACCCCCATTACTCTTCCCCTATATTCATCACTAGTATTTAGTTGGATGGTTGAATTAACCAGTGCCATGAAGGTCATACTGAAAAGGCCTACCGCTGCTAAGCTAAATAACGCTAAATAGTAATTATGCGTAAAACTAGTAGAAACTAAGAATATGCTCAACATCATTGCGCATTGATACAGTCTCCGTTTTCCAAATCCGCCTTCTTTTCCACTAGCAAATATCAATGACCCAACTAAAGAGCCAATACCCATAGCAGACAACATCAGGCTGTATCCGTCCGCTTGCTGTTTCAATACCTCTATGGCAAAAACTGGCATGATTACATCGGTGTTCATAGCGATTGCGCCCACGATCAACATAGAAAGAACTGCATTTAAGATAACCTTGTTCGAGAATACATAGGTTAATCCGTCAGTGATTTCACGAAAGATATTTTTGTAATTTAGCCTTATATTAATATTATAAGATTTTATCCTGTGCAAACCTATTAGAACAAATATAAAACTCAGTCCATTAGCCAAAAAACATACTGCCGCTCCAAAGTAGGCCAACAAGATCCCCCCAATGGCCGGACCGATTATCCGGGCAACGTTGACGATAGTTGAGTTCAAACCGATCGCACTAACCAAATCCTCTTTCCCAACTAATTCTATGAAAAATGATTGTCTTGTCGGCATATCGAAGGTATTTACCAAGCCTAAAATTCCTGCCATGATCAGTATATGCCAATATTGAATGTTCCCCGACCACAACAGTACACTTAGAGCTAAAGCCTGAATCATCTGGATGCTCTGCGTAACCATCAATAATTTCTTTTTCGGGAACCTATCTACAAGTACGCCCGCAAAAAGTGAAAACAAGAGCATGGGGGTAAATTGAAAAACGCCAACAAGTCCCAGTATAAATGGTGATTTCGTAATTTCATAAATCACCCACTGCTGAGCAGTCTTCTGCATCCAAGTGCCTATTAATGAAACAGACTGTCCCGACAAAAAGCACCTGAAGTTTTTATGCTTAAGGGCTGGAAAACTAAAAAGTGCCCTATTCTTGATGTAATCATAAATACCCATGCAAACTCCCTCGCAATGCACTCGCTTATTAAGAGAAGAGAAGAGACATGGAGACTAAGGAGCTTCTATTAAGAAACTCCTTAGCCTTCAGTTGTCTGATTAACTAATTGAACATGTTTTGAACCTTTCAACCTAATCGAGCCGAGATGCCGCTTCCTCAACATACCATTGTCATTGATTTGGTTTTTCCCATTTACCGGCAAAACTCAGGTCGATCCATTTATCTGGCTCAAACTTAACACTTGAGTCCACTTCTTTTAGCTCCTGTAGCACCTTAAGTGCACCTCCAGTACCTTCAACGTCGACTTTGAAGCTTAAGTCCCAAATAGGAATTATTTGTTTCCAATATTCCCTTACTAAGCCTTCATCCATGTTGATTGTTTTTATGGTATAAGCCACAAGTTCATCCTGGTGACTTTGGGCATATTCATACCCTTCACGACTTGCTGCCAGGTAGTTGCGAATTGCTTCGGGATTAGTCTCAATTAGTTTATTAGTAGCAAACACGTAAGTGTGTTGATAATTTTGGTAATAATCTTTAGCGTTAGCCAGAAGATGACCCGTTCCTGCTTTTTCTGCTCTAATTGCCGTATCTAAACTCGTTTCAACTGCGGCTACCTTACCGGATGTCAATATCATGTAGGCATCTGTACCACCGGTGGCCATTACCTTGACATCACTTTCCTTCACGCCGTTTCCCGCCAAAATTTTTAAAAAAGACTGGTGAACACCACCTCCCAGAGCACCTGTGGCAACAGTTTTTCCTTTTAAATCCTGGACAGTCTTAATATCATTGGTTGCCACAAGCACAAAGTTCATTCTCTTATCGGGAGGCGAAGCGACTATTTTTATGGGTATTCCTTTGGTTATACCAGTTATAATCGGAGTTCCAAATTCCCCAATATCAATTCCTCCACTGGCGACTCCAGCTATTGCTGCTGCTCCACCTTGAGTAAAGTTTACAACTTGAAGATCTATCCCATGTTTAGCAAAAATGCCCTTCTCTATGGCGAGCTGCTGCGGCATATAACTAATACCCACCGCAAGATTTGCTAACCGTATCTTCACCAGTGGCTTATCACTAACCGACTCGTTCACTTTGGGCGCATTGGTGGCAGTGCTCTTAGCACCGCATCCGGTTAAGGAAACTAGGGCCGTAGTAATTAGTACGACAAAAATTAGAAGTCCAAAGTATTTTTTTCTCATAGATTCATCTCCCTTATTAAGAACTAGCCCAACATTTCTACAAAAGCGTTCACACGATTCTGGAGTTGTTCGGACCCTCTACCCTCGTGTTCAATGATCAATGTCGGAAGTCCTGTCTGAAGCTTTATTTCATCAACAAGTGCCCTCGCAACCGCGGACTGTGTATTGCATCCCCAGCAGTAAAGGAATAATACTCCATCTGCCCTCGATTTTTTGATTTGTTCAACAGTCCATTTTGCTCGTTCTTTAATGGCCTGCTCATACGGATAGGACAGAATTGCCTTAGAGAGGTTGTAAAATGGATCGCCCTCTTCTTCGACCATTGTAGTGATATCACTCCAATGGTTATCATTTCCGACGATGATACCTCCTGCCTCCTCTGTACGATATTCATTCGGGAATACGCAGGAGCCGCAGACAAAAATTCTTGCTGGGTTACCCTGAACACCGTAACCTCCGATACCATTTTTCACACGCTCTTCAATGTAGATCTTCGCTTCTTTTAATAGACTGAGAGTTGCCTCCGGATCGCCATGGACTTCCATTCCGCCCAGTTGAAACAAATCACGCCTATCTTTACCGTTTGTAGGGGGCACCTCGGCCGACCACCACAAATCAGCAATTTCTACCGCCAACTTCCTTCCCTCATTATGCAACTTGATTTCTTTACGCAAGTCTTCTGCCGAGGTTTCTTTACCGGTTAATTCATTGATTTCTTGAATAAGCCTACGTATGTTCTCTGCAAAATACCTGACCGCCCACTCTTTGTCTTTCTGATGATCCATCGGATAATCCACCAGGAATAATTTTACATCTTTTCTTTTTCCATGCCTGTGTGCTTCAAGTCCATATGAAACATCCGAGCACCTAAGGCATGAAAATGGTGCAATCATATCTACTGGCAGGCTGCCTTCCTGAATATGCTCATAGCCTGCAGTATTGCACGCTTCGAAACTAATAGCTCGATAAGCCTTTTCTTTTACGTCAGCGCTTCTAACTTGCTCTTGATTGAGATCTAACCCTTCTTCTTTCTGGCGTGCCCAAATCCCGGTACTGGCAGGTCTGAGCGCAATTCCGCCTGCCGCATAATATGGGTCGACACTCTGACCGCCCTGGACAAATACTACAGGAACACCATTGGCTTTAGCTTTGGTCATTCTGTCATCCATGGTCAACAATAAATAATTATGTTTGAGAGAAAACGGAAGTTTAACATCTCCTGATATTTTGCCTCCGTAGTAATTGCTGGTATCATAAATATTCGGGTACTTTACAGGGCCAACCTCAGTTAGATATTGCCATACTTCACCTGCGGTAACCCTTGAACCGTCCCGAAATACGATGTCCTCTGTCCTGATAAAATCATCCCTGATTGCTTCCGGATACTTAAATAAATTATCTGAGTTGCTCATACCCTTACCCCCTTATTGCTTGTTCTTAATCATTTCCACAAAAGCTTCCACTCTAGTACGAATTGCCTCAAAATCCGACACTGCATATTCGGTATGAATTTCTAGCAAAGGGATCCCATCCTGCTGCAAAACATCCTTTGTCTCTTTGGCCTTAAAGGTATAGGGATCGCAGTAACGGAGAGTATGGTAGATAACGCCCTGCGCTTTAAAGGACTTTATCAGTTCCTTCATCCTTATAATCCTCCGGTCGGTTTCAAGATCAAGATAAGGTAATGCACCATGTGGAGTTCTGTTGATATAGGCTAAGGCAATTCCTGCTGGGGTATAATCTTCAATTTCTACATTCAGATATGGTATTAATCCTGACCAAAGGTCATCTCCGACAACTCTTCCGCCTACCTCTTTAATTATATCAATCAATTTTTTGTCCCCGGGAGGTATTACACTTCCTGAGATAAATATGCGTGCTTCGTCTTCATCTACCTCGATTACAGGCCGACCTTGCTTTTCTTCCAACTCTTCAAGAACTTCTTCTAGAAGTCCCAAATATTCTTTCCTATCTAAGAAATAACCGGCTTGTAGGATATCATAGGTTTCTTCCCAAGAGATGAGCCTTTCCTTTGTGGCCTGATAATCATAGATTTTAATGATTGCCTTCCTGGTTAGGTTGTAGAGCTCAATCGTTTCAGCAAGCTTGTTACTGTCAAGCTTCACTCCTGCATGTTCTTCCAGCCTTTGGGTGAAATATTCCACTTCTTTTGTAAAATAGGTTTTGGCTTCTGGCCAGTAAAAATTGCGGGGCACACCCAAAATAACGATTTCCTTTTTAAAATAATACTGGAGAATCTCTGCAGTACGGTAAGTTTGAAGGCAGGTAGCATCAAAGGCTAAGAAATCTGTATTTTGAATATATGGGTCTTTGTTTTCGGCAAATAGCCCTACCGTCTCACGGCAAAAAACGCAGTTCTTGGTTGAGATATAGCGGGCACCAATTTCAACCAGCCTATCGTCACCACCGACCCCAAGCCGGATCGGTATTAATCCCAAGGCATATATTATTTCTTCTGGAATGTTATAGCCCTGCCAGCCAACTACTTTCTGACCCTCCTTTCTAGCCTTTATGAGTTCATTTGGCCTTTCTTCAAGGCGCTTTTTTATTGTATCTATAATTTTCAAAGCCATATTTAGTTACCCCTTTTCCATGAATTTTGGGCGATCACTGCTGCTCCGATCGCTCCAACCAGCTGAGGATCTTTTTCCGGCTCAGCAATTTTAATTTTCAAATTTTCTTCGAGTGCTCTTCTCATGCCAATATTTTTGGCTACACCTCCGGAGAAGAACACATCGCTCTCGATCCCGACCCGGGAAAACATTCCGCCTACACGGTTAGCTATGGCATGGTGAATACCTACGATAATGTTTTCAGGCTTTTCGCCTCGAGCCAGCAGCGAAACAGTTTCAGATTCTGCAAATACTGTGCAAGTACTGCTTACAGGCAGTATAGTGGTTGCTGTAAGGGATAAAGGTCCTAATTCACTCAACGAGACTTTGAATACATTGGCCATGACCTCAAGAAATCGTCCTGTTCCTGCTGCGCATTTATCGTTCATGGCAAAATCCGTTACATTTCCATTTTCGTCCAGACGTATAGCTTTACAATCCTGTCCTCCCATATCTATAATTGATCGGGTTTGAGGATGGAGATAATGCGCACCTCTGGCATGGCAGGTAATCTCGGTTACGGTCTTGTTGGCATAAGGTGCTGAAATTCTTCCATATCCTGTAGCAACAATGAATTTCAAATCTTCACGATCAAGTCCTGCATTTTCAAGTGCTCCACTCAAGCCATTCAACCCATTTTCCTCTGTATTGATCCCAGTGGGAATTATGCTAAAACCAGCAATTTCTCCAGCCACTAGAATTACGACCTTTGTACCAAGGGAACCTACATCCACTCCGGCAAATGCTTCAATTTTCGACATTCCTACTCTCTCCTTTAATGTATAATTATTTCTTAAACAGCTATTATGAATAACTGGTTAATACAATTTTGCCTAGACATTATGACTGCGCCATGAATCAAATCGCCTGGTAACGGCAAGAAGGGTACGGTCCATGATGATTCCAGTCGCGGCAATAATTAGAACGACTACAAATAGCTTATCAGTTTGGAAGGTTGCACCTGCGTATTGAATAAGGTAACCAAGCCCTTCCGCACCTCCAAATATTTCCGCACCGATTACGCCCAGAAGTGCCCGTCCAGTTGCGAGCCTGAGGCCGGTCATCAAAAAAGGTACCGAAACGGGCAAAGCTATTGTCCAGAATATCTGCTTTTGGTTTGCACCATACGCCACTGCGACCTTAGTCAGGTCTTCGTCAATGTTGGATACGGCTGTCTGCATATTGACAATCAATGGGAATACAGCACTCAAGAAAACCAAGGCAAGTTTTGAACCCATACCAAGACCAAACCATATAATGAAAAGCGGCATAAGTGCTATACGCGGTGTAGTATAGAAGGCAGCAATTAAAGGTCCGAAGGCCGAGCTTGCTCTTTTGAACCAGCCAAGTAAAATACCAACAGGGACTCCGATCACAACGGCCAGAAGATATCCTAAAACAAATATTTTACCGCTTGCAGCAATATGCGCAAAGATTGAACCGTCGTTAATAACCTTACCAAACTCAACGAATATTCTGGATGGCGAGCTGGAAAATAACGGATTTACCCATTGCAAATCACTGCTGACCTCCCATAACAGCAACAGTGCAACAATAACCCCTCCTCCTAACAAAAAACTCTGACTCGTTCTCTTGAATTTCCTTAGTGTAATCTCTTGTTTATCAGATTTCATATTCCAGATTCACCTTCTTTCCTTGCGATGTATGAATTATGCTCCAAATCTTTTTCGCCAGATAGTCAAAGTCCACACTATTCTTCAGTTCAGGGTTTCTTGGACGAGGGAGGTTAATTTTGACCTCCGCCACAATTTTTGCAGGCCTTGGGGAAAATACGATAACCCGATCCGATAGCAATACAGCTTCATCAATCTGATGGGTTACGAATAGAACAGTCTTTTTAGTTTGTTCCCACAATAAAAGAAGTTCATTTTGCATCGACTCTCGGGTTATGGCATCAAGTGCTGCGAAAGGCTCATCCATAAGGAGTACTTCAGGCTCACATACAAGAGCACGGGCGAGATTGACCCTCTGTTGCATACCACCAGACAATTGCTGGGGAAAATAGTTTCCAAAACCATTAAGATGAACCAAATCAATATATTTTTTCGTTCTCTTCATCGCTTCTTCTTTTCCAATACCTCTAAGTTCAAGTCCATATAAAATGTTTTTGTAAACAGTCCTCCAAGGCAAAAGCGAAGCCTTTTGAAAAACCACCGCTCGGTCCTGTCCGGGACCGTCAATACTATGTCCATCTATTTCGATGGTTCCGCCTCGATGCTTAGTTAACCCAGCAACTGCATTAAGAAACGTCGATTTCCCACACCCACTCAAACCAACAATGGTTACAAATTCTCCTGGTTGAATATCTAATGAAACCTTATCCACTGCTACGGTAATTTCCCCAGTATTCTCATTTTCAAAAGCTACAACCAGTTCTCTTACTGAAAGTTTAGCAACTTCAGAAATTGTATTGTCCCTGTTTTTAACTGCAATATTTGTCATTTAAATCCTCCTCTAAGTTGATAAAAATAAGAGGCTAAGTCATACGCCAGTTCCCGGCACATGTCTTAGCCTCTTATTTCATAAGTCAGCTTTAAAATTTTAGAATTATAATACGATACTATTTATAGTTATTTAAGCATGTTTTAGAGAACAAACTAATCTAATTTCGCCTTTATTTTCAATCACATTATTCCGATATGTTTTCTTGTTTGAAAGCTTTTGTTTACTATAATACCAATAACTGGCGTTGTCAATAGGATCTCAAAATATAACAGCACTAATATTTCGTAACTTATACATAAATTTATACGATAATATTATAGTTATTTTCCGTTGTATATTCCAAAATTATTAACTATAATAATACTATATCTAAGATTGGAGGATCTCAATTTGAAACGCGAAAAGGTCACCATTTCAAGCATCGCCGACGCCTTAAGTATTTCCCCGGTATCTATTAGCAGAGCCTTATCCGGGCAGCCTGGAGTAAGTGAGGAATTAAAAGACAAGATACTTAGAAAAGCCAAGGAAATGGGCTACACAAAAAATAAAAAGAATGAACCGGTGAATATTATGGTGCTTCACCAGAGACCCTACTCGATGGATAACAGTAATTTCGGCTATATGATTCAGGGGATCGAAAGAGCACTGCAAAAAGCGGATGCCGCCTATCACGTAGAATTTGTGGACAAAGTGACACAAAATGATCTTGTTCTGCCCTGCAAATTAACCAAAGGATTGAAGTATGATGGAGTCATTCTCATTGGTAGGTTCAATCTGGAATACGCTGCTTTAATAAACCAGAAACTTAGTAACCTTATTTTTTTTACCGGATATTCTCCCTCATATGATTATGACAGTGTCTGGTTCAGCTTTAATAATGCCGGATACAAACAATGTGAGTATCTTATTAAAAAAGGTCATAACAATATTGGGTTTATTAGAAACAGCAAATTCTATCGAAATAAAGAAAAGCTCCTTGGCATAACTTGTGCTCTGGAAGATTATCAATTACCAATTAACACTGAGCTTTTTTTAGATCTTAATGATGGGTATCCTGAAAGTCTAAACCAATTAATTAACCAAAAAAAGTTACCTACTGCTTTTATCTGCGACTATGATTTTACAGCCATAGAATTAATTAGAACTCTTTATGAAAACAACATCAAAGTACCTGACAATATTTCCGTAGTAGGCAGTGGCAATACCGAAATGTCGGAATTATCGATCCCGCCCTTAACAACCTTAGATCTAAATATTGAGTATTCTTGTGAAGCTGTTGTTTCAACTTTGATGAAACGAATAAGCTACCCAAATAAGCCCTTTGAAAACATTGCAATCTTAAGCAAATTAATAGAAAGGGATACTGTGAAATGTTTATGAAAAGCAAGCTTATTGTTGATTTTTTTAATCAGCATAAGCTTAGTTATTTTGTAGGAATCATTTTTATGTTTTCGGCTTCATTTATTCAGACCCTGTTTCCAAAAGTTCTTGGAAACACAATTGACATCATGAAAGCGAACAGCTTCAGCGAAAAATCCGTTCTCCTGAATATTCTTTACATATTGCTTATCGCCATAGGTACATTTATAAGCACCTATTTGTGGCGAAATCTGGTCATAGCCAATTCCAGAACGTTCGAGATCTATCTTCGAGAAAACTTGTTTCGACATTTTGAAAAGCTCTCACCTGAATTCTATAGTAAAAGAAAAACTGGTGATTTAATAGCCTATGCTATTAACGATATCTCAGCCGTCAGAATGACCTTCGGCCCCGCCTTAACATTGTCCATCAACAGCATCGTCATCTGTGCGTCCTCAATTTATTTCATGATAGTTTCGATCAATTTCAAGCTTACCTTAATTACACTGGCTCCTCTTCCGCTTCTTGTATGGTTTATGTTAACCATAGGCAAACAAATTCAAGTTCGCTTTAAGAAGGTCCAGGAGAACTTTGGGGCTCTTACCGATAAGGTGCAGGAAAATATTTACGGGATTAGAGTGATAAAGGCCTACGTACAGGAAGATAAGGAGATACTGGATTTTGATAATTTGAGTAATCGGATGATGGACTCAATTATCAAAATGGTTAAGACGTCGTCCTACCTTTCACCAGCCATAGACCTGTGCTTCAGTGTAAGCTTCGTTTTAAACCTGATCATTGGCGGAAATATGGTGCTAAAAGGAAGTATCTCACTGGGCGATTTCATAGCTTTTAATACTTATTTGGTCATGATTATGGCTCCTATTGTTTCCCTCGGACGTGTGGTCGCCATATTTCAACGTGGGATGGCCTCACTGGAAAGGCTGAACGAACTATTACAGATCCGACCGGATATTGAAGAAAGCGCCAACGCTTTAGAACAGAGAATCCAAGGCAGTATAGAATTCAACAACTTATCCTTTCGCTACCCTGGCGCCGAAGAAGCAGCCCTTAAAGATATCAATTTGAAAATACCCCAGGGTCAAACCCTTGGAATTATAGGTAAAACCGGCTCCGGAAAAACTACTTTGACCAATCTTTTATTCAAACTTTATAATATAAGTCCCAGGGAAATAGTCTTAGATGGCAAAGATATTAATGATTATTCTTTGGAATCCATAAGAAACAGCTTCGGCTTTGTTCCCCAGGACACTTTTCTGTTTTCTGCAACCATAAAGGATAATATTGTTTTCTTTAAGGATATTTATTCTGATGACGAGATTGAAAAAGCTTCTCGATACAGCAAGATTTATGACAGCATTATCGATTTTCCGGATGGTTTTAACACTATGCTGGGAGAACGCGGTGTAAATCTTTCGGGAGGACAAAAGCAACGTTTATCAATCGCGCGGGCGATTATCAAAAATCCGTCCGTTTTGATCCTTGATGATGCGCTTTCGGCTGTTGATACAGTTACCGAAGCCCATATCCTTAAAAACTTAAAAACCTTTAGTAAAAATAGAACAACCCTGATCATCTCGCACAGGGTATCTGCCGTAGCCGGTGCAGATGAAATCATTGTTTTGGACCAGGGCAGAATATGTGAAAAAGGCACTAACAATGAACTTCTGGAAAAGGGCGGATTATATTATGATATTTACACCGAACAAGTCGAAGAAGCTAAAAAAGCCTATCAATGTGACGCCATATAAAGTAAATAGCCTTAAAGAACTGGTAAGACTCTCAATGCCTTACAAAAGCAAGATATTACTTGCCTGCCTATGCGTTCTCATTATTAATGCATCATTACTACTGAAGCCCTATATATTGAAAGTGGCCATTGATGATTTCATAATCAACCGGGTTCCGCAACACGGTTTGTACTCTCTAGCTTCTATCGGCATGCTATATTTGATAATCGCCTTACTAAGCTCGCTGTTTTCCTACGCCCAAGTGAATCTAATGAATCGCGCAGGTCAAGAAATAATAAAGGATTTACGAAGCCAAGTGTTCAGAACTATTCAGCTCATGCCTTTGTCGTTCTTGGATCAGAATTCTTCAGGAAGGCTCATTACCAGGGCTACTAATGATATATCAGAAATAAGTGATATGTATACCGATGTTATTTTAAATCTAATCAAAGACTTATTTCTGCTTATTGGCATAGTTTATGCGATGGTCTCTCTTAGCTTGGAGATGGCCTTGATCTCATTCTTAGTAATTCCTATAATGACGTTTCTTGTAGTCGTTATAAAAAACAAAATCAGAAAAAATTTCTTTGATATGAAACATTGTATTGGAAAAATAAATGGGTTTATGGCGGAAACTATCTCTGGAATGAAGATCATCCAAATTTTTCGGGCAGAGAAAGAAAAAGAAGCCGAGTTTTTAAGTCTAAATAATGATTATTTTAAAACTACCTTAATCCAGGTTAGGCTCAACAGCATAATGAAACCTGCTTCAGATTTGTTTCAGAACTTAGCAATAGCCGTTCTAATCTGGTACAGCATGGATAAAATATTCAATCATACTCTTCAAATTGGTATCCTTTTCGCCTTCACTACTTATATCAAGTTGTTTTTTAATCCGATTTCTGATCTAGCTGATAAATACACCAATATTCAGTCCGCGCTAGTATCGGCGGAAAGGATTTTTGATCTTTTAAAACGGAAAGATACCCTGGAAAATCTGGACATTGGAATCAGCAAAGAGCATATAGACGGCGAAATAGAGTTTAGAAATGTATGGTTTTCGTATAACAATAAGGATTGGGTCTTAAAGGATGTCAGCTTTAAGATCAAAAAAGGTCAAACCGCTGCCTTCGTCGGCGAAACCGGTGCCGGGAAAACAACAATAATCAGCTTGATTAACGGCTTTTATAAAATTCAAAAGGGTGAGATATTAATAGACGGTACAGACATTAACACCATCAAGCTTAGGGATTTACGCCAAAATGTATCTGTGGTTCTCCAGGATGTCTTTTTATTCTCTGGAATCATTAAAGACAACATTACACTGAACGATAAGATTGAGGAAGAACAATTCGAGGCTGCCTTAAAAGCATCATGTGCGGATGTTTTTATCAATACCTTCCCCAAGGGAATTTATGAACCAGTCATGGAAAGGGGCAACACGCTTTCCGCCGGGCAACGACAGCTGATATCCTTTGCCAGGGCACTAGCCCACAATCCCTCGATATTCGTTTTAGATGAGGCCACTTCTAACATTGATACCCATACCGAAAAGTTAATTCAAAAAGCAATCGAAAATATATCCAAAGATAGAACAACTCTAATTATTGCGCATAGGCTCTCAACTATTAGAAATGCTGACCAAATCGTCGTCATGAAAAATGGCCAAATCGTAGAAATGGGTAATAGTCTTGAACTTATCCAGAAAGATGGCTATTACAAAGAAATGTTGGAGGAAGGCGCTAGTGAAAATATAATCTAAGGGCCGCAATTTTATCCCAAAAATTTTCAATTTCCCCTGCCCTCTAAATATATAAAGGCTGAAGTCCATGTAAAAACTTCAGCCTTTATATATTTAGAGCAGACCTCTTTACTTTATTAACTCCGAGTAGGCGCAGTCGGATGGACCAATCTCAACTTTGTTCATTAAACATTTGGGATATGTTGTAACATTATTGTTACAATTGAGTTCACTTTTTTGTATTAGGCACATTCAAGAAAATAACCAGTCAGTATGCCAGTCTATTTCGTGTCAAACTGCGTTGGCATGTTCACCTAATAGCCCCGCTATGAGGTAAACATGCCGCCTTGTCTGACGCAAAATATCCAAGGCATCTTTGACTTGTTATTTTCTTTCATATGCCTTAATTAAATCGTGTTAAGACTTCGGAATAGATGTCTTCTATTAGCCTCAACCCTCCCCCATAACCGACATATGAAGTATTGATCACTAGCCTTTCGATGATCGGCCAAGAAACAGTCAGGTAGTGCGCTTTCAATTCTTTGGCAATTTTCTTTTCCCATGAACTTCCTAGGATAAGAGGATAACCGTAGAAATCAGTAGTGCGTATTTCTTCATGAATTTCATGCCCGTCACTGGAAAACCCGATTTCTGCTTTAATGTCATAATTCAAATCTTGAAAATAGTCGCTTAACGTTTCCCTGTATTCGACAGGTATATCATCGATCACATATTGTTTGGACGGGATGAGTCCTAGATCATTCACTAAGAACTTCGTTAATGCCAAGGTAGTCTGAGCATCAGAAACCACCACAAATCGCTTAGCCATGACCCGTGTTTCCAGAAAAACATCGGCAAAGCGTTCAATGTAATAATAGTATTCTTCCTCATGCTGAACCACTATTTCTTCGATCTTCGCCTGATCTACCCCCGCATAGTCTCCTACTGCCCGTATAAACTTGCTCGTTTCAAAGGCACCGATCGGAAGTGTTGGATAATGAAGATAGGGAGTTCCGAATTTTTCTTCTAATTGCTTAACGTTGTTTAGTCCTACCCAGGGAGATACCAGCAGATTAAATTCCGCCGCAGGAATTTTGTCGATATTTTGGATGCCGCGACCATGCCCAAAGATCGTATTGGGAATAAGACCAAGCTCCGCGACAAGTTTTTCGAGTTTTCTCAAATTGCCCAGCCAGAATGGGTCATGCAATGGAACCCCCGACCAAATGTTAACAAGACCTTTAATTCTTGTAGGCGCTGGTTTTAGGTGCTGATCTATAATTGCTTCTAATACCCATTCATGACCGCTATAATTGTTCCCTTTGAAACCAGCAGTCGAGGCGTAGATTACTGGTTTTTCAGCATCTTTAAATGAACGGACCACTACTTCAGCATCATCTCCGACAATTTCCGAAGTGCATCCTGTCAAAACCACATAAAGATCTGCGTCGACAACTTTGAGAGCATTTTCGATCGTCTCTTTTAGGCGATCCTCTCCTCCGAAGATGACTTCCTTTTCACTGATATTTGAGCAGGGAAATATGTGAGCGGAAAAATACCCAGAGCTACCTATACTTCCGCCAAGCTTTTCTGCACAGCCAGGTCCGGCATGCAGAATAGGCAAAGCCTTGGTGATTGCATGCACTGTCTGCATCGCTGCCATTGAGCATTTATATCTTGGCTGATCCAAAATCTTGGCCATATTATTTTACCTCCTCTTTCAGAAACGTCGAATTTTTCTGTTGATACCACCACTTCGAATAAGGAAGCTTAACTCTGGCCGCTAGATTCTTTTCAAAACTTCTGTTTTTAATAGTATCAAGTACGGAGTAAGCAAAGTTCAACGTACCCCTATAGCCAAAGATCATATATTCATCGGCCACGTAGAGGGCTGGTGTTCCTTGTTTTATGGCCCAGACGGTCGTACCCGGGTGGCGGGAAAAGTAGATATCCGGTTGATGTTCATTTAAGATGTTTAAGACCTCAAAATTTTGCTGGTCAGCAACGCTAACCTTAAAGTTATTGGGCGATTTTTCTAATAAATAATTGAGGGAAGCCGGTGCTTTTTCATTATCATATTTATCGTCGTAATGCCAGGCTGCGGCCCAGACCACTTCCATCCCAAGCTCCAGAAGGACTCGAGATACCTCAAAGGTATAACCTGGACCCATACCAATCACGGCGCGAAGCCCCTTCATTTCTTTTTTCACTTCTTCTATTTTAGGAAGATAGTACTCTCTTTCTTTTTCCAGATAGGCTTCAACTTCCGTCGCTTTATTGATGACCCGTCCGATTTCTCTAAGCCATGTTTCGAAGCCTATAACCCCCATTGGATTGATTGTCCTCACATAGGGAACGCCGTATTTTTCTTCCAGGGCATTGCCTAAGTAGGTGCCTAACGTACCACATATACATACTGTCGCTAAGGATTCTGAGATATGAGAAAGTTCTTCAATCGTCGAATTTTGATATAGGAACATGGGTTCAACCCCAAAATTAGCAAATAATTCGATGATTTCCAGCCTGGCACTTTCAAAAAAATTCTTAAAATTGATGAGATTATTCTTCTTTTCTGGTGGTTTCACGATGCTTGTTAGAACTGCATGATCCGAGGCATCAAAGCCGGATGCCCAGATTCGTGATTTAAAGCCTTCACAATGAACAGGGGCTATCGGCACTGGAATTTCGACTTTCAGCTCTTCCACAATGCGATCAACATCTTCGCCAATAATACCAGACACACAGGATGTTCCGATAAATATAGCTTTTGGTTGATATCGCCTGTAAGTTTCCCTGACAATGTCCTTCAGAGCGTCTGTCGCACCAAAAACTGTATCCTGCTCATTCATGTCTGTGCCAATAAAAACCGTATTATTAGCAACTCCTCTTTTTGTTGCCAACTGTGCATTCAAGACCTCGACCCCTGCTGCAGTTACTGTGCAACCTGAGGGAGCATGATTGATTATTGCAATATCTCTAATTCCCGAAAGTTGCCCTAAGGCGCAACTTGAAAGACATGTACTTGACTGGCTGAAGCAACGCTCTCTGTCTTTAAGCGTGCCGCATTTAGATTGATTCGCTAGATCATAAAGATCACCATTATAGCCAGTAATTGAGCCCAAACGTTGTTCTCTCGTCCCTGCAGTTGAGATATCTAAGTTAATAGTCATGCTTGTTCCTCCTCGAAAGCGATGATGTTAATAAAGTGATGTTTAATGAAGCGTATAATTGCCTAAAGATTATCGAATAAATCCTCAACAAAGGTCAGACTACCTTTGTATCCAGCATAGGTTCTGTTAAAAATAAGTCGATCCGTGATCGGGTATGAAATAACACTGCATTGAATGTCATGTTCCAAGGCAAATTCACGATCATTCGTGCTTCCAATCAGCAAGGTTATCTTATCTTTATAATTCTCAAGTTCTTTATGAATCTTCCAGTGATCAGTTTCGAAAATTACTTTTGGAGGGCGAGCATAGTCAAGTTTCGTGATTTGCTCTGTAATACGTTCAATATCCTCTGGACGGAATACTGGATCCGTAACGATCGAGACAATAGGGGTAAAGCTGTAGTCATTCGCCAAAAAGCGTGTTACACCAACGACAGTATTGGCATCACCTATAACCGCAAACTGCTTCCAGCTCAGTGCACCGATGGCAGTTTCAAGATAGCTGTAAACGTAATCCTCTTCCTCCGCTATTACTTGTTCACCACGCTGCTCAATTCCCAATTCTTTGGCGACAGCTCGGACAAACGCCGATGTATCACTTGCACCAATGGGCAAACTAGGCCATCTTAAAGAAGGAACGCCAAAACGGTCGTGGTATTCCTGAGCAGCACTTTTTAACAGCCAAGGCGAAATTATAATATTCAGAGCAGCTGCTGAGGAATTTCTGATATCCGCTAAACCTTGATGGCGAGTAAAAAATGTATTCACTTTAAGTCCAAGTTTTTCAAGTATTCTTGTCAGTTCCTCAAAATTACCCTCCCAAAACGGATCATGATAAGGCATGATGCCCAATAAATTCACAAGGTTGTTTTGACGCTCTGCTGGCTTTACAATATGAGTCAAAAGCGCCTTAAAGGCGATTTCATAACCTCTGTAGCTCTCCCCAAGAAAGCCAGGTGTTTCTATTGGATATACCGGCAGCCCTTTTTTTATGAATTCATCGGTTATGCTTACAATATCGTCGCCTATGATTCCAGCCGTACAACCTGACAGTACAAAGAAAGCATCGGCTTCGAATATTTCGATCGCGCCTTCAATTGTTTCCCTTAGGCGGTCCACACCGCCAAAAATAACGTTCTTTTCCAGCATATTGGTACAGGGAATTGATACTGATGAAACATAAAAGGGTGAGCGTCCACCAGCTTGACCTGCTTCTCCCGCAGTTGTTTGCATGCAACATCCTGGTCCAGCATGATATATTGGCACAACTCGATTGATTGCACACAGTACAGCATTAACTCCACCTAAAGCGCAATTACCGCGAGGGCCTTCCGTAATAATTGACATATCCAAGCACCTTCCTTTCTGCTTACTCAAGTGACTTCACTAGCGTTGCATTAAAATAATTTCTGTTTGTCAAGGGGGTATTTTGATCGTATCCGTTAAGTAAATATGAACCTTATTTGGTACATACAACCAATAGAATCTTCTCGGTCTGAGGAAGTCGACCA
>Ga0209123_1000563_pt1 | contig 45262 bp, 34 predicted proteins | sample BarGraIncu00431A_FD_184500 | JGI IMG/M metagenome (GOLD analysis project Ga0209123, IMG submission 184500) | Arctic peat soil microbial communities from Barrow, Alaska, USA - Barrow Graham LP Incubations 004-31A (SPAdes) (version 2) | ecosystem: Environmental > Terrestrial > Soil > Wetlands >...
TAATAAACACGCTGCTGGGCATGGCAATTGATATCAAAACCCGCCGGCCGGTCCTGCAGAACAATACCGGCGGTTTATCAGGTCCTGCGATAAAGCCGGTTGCCCTTCGTATGATCCAGGAGTGCTGGCGTGTTCTTTCCATCCCAATTGTCGGAGCAGGCGGAATTATGAGTGCAGCGGATGTGATAGAATTCATGTTGGCCGGTGCAGCCGCCGTAGAAGTTGGCACAGCCTCTTTACTTCATCCTGCAGTTTGTGCGAAGATAGTAGAGGATCTGGATACTTATGTGAAAGCAAATCACCTTGCATCCATTTCTGAGTTAACCGGAGCACTGCTGCCCTGGTAATTCCTGCAGGATTCCCGGTTCTAAAATGAAAGGTGCGCGACAATAGTTTTTGCGCAGGGTGACATAATGAATAATCCGATACTGGAAGCTCTTTTTGCAACACATGCAATCCGTGTATGCGACCCGGATCACCCTTTCTGGTATACCTCGGGATCGCTGGGACCTTTCTACATTAATACTCATTTTTTGTATAACAACGAGGAAGACGCCGTAAGATTTCTTCTGATCATTGAAGAAGCAGCAATGGCGGACCGCATAGAGTTCCCGAATTTCCTTCTTCAGGATCTTCTGCGCCAATATAAGGAAAGCAGCACTTTCCGCCTTGTAACCGACCAGATTGTAGAGAAGGCCCGGACGATTGATTTTGATTTTATATCCGGCGGAGAAAGACGCGACTTTTTCTTTTCCATACTTCCGGCATATATTTTAAAAAAACCACACCTCTCTATTTTTAAAGACATGCAGGCGGTCTATACAAACGGTGAATTTACTGAGACGATTCCTGTCTACGAAGCAGCAATTGCCGGCAAACGTGCCCTGCACATTGCCGATCTTGTTACGGAAGCATCGAGTTATACCCGTGCCTGGATTCCGATGATACGCGAATTCGGTGCCGTTATGGAAGACACAATTGCAGTTGTCGACCGTAAGCAGGGCGGGGAAGAGGTTCTTCTTTCTGAAGGCGTTCGCCTCCATTCCTTTGCCGGTATTGACAGGGACCTTTTTGAACGTGCCAGGGATAACGGCGACATAAGCGAAGACCAGATGAAAATGATTGCGTCCTTCATAGATAATCCCAAGTCATTTATGAAGAATTTCTTTGATACACACCCGGATTATATTAAGAATCAGCTGGCTCTTGGCGGCAAGGCCAAGGAACGGGCGGAAATGGCTGTATCCAAGGGTTATGCCCCGGCACCTGGCTGCAGTTTATAAGGAGATATTAATGAAAAACGGCTATGACAGCCATTTATCTCCGGATCATTCGATCCCTTTTTTTCTCCTCCGGAAAAAAAGAAAGACGGTATCCATTCGAATTACCGATGAAGCGAATGTGTATGTTTTCGCTCCTTTTCGTGTAAGCCTGTCAAAAATCGAGGCTTTCGTTGACCAGAAGCATGAATGGATCCGTACAAATCAAAAGAAGACAAAGAATAAAATTCTTCTCCCTGTCCTTTCGCCTGCAGAAAAGAGACTGCATTCGAAAAACGTCAAACGGAAAGCCGAACAATTTTTGCAAAGCTACCAGGGTCCAAAGCCTGCACGAATTTTCATCAGGTATTCAACAAGCAGATGGGGTTCCTGCTCAACTCTTGGCAATGTTTCGATAAACGGATACCTTGATTTTCTGCCGGATGAATTGTTTATTTATGTGCTATGCCACGAACTGATGCACCTCGTTCACATGAATCATTCATCCCTTTTCTGGGACAGCCTCACAACACTGATACCAAATCCCAGGGGAATGAAGGTTCTTCTGGATCATTACAAGATTCCGTCCAAAGTGTCAAACGATTAGGATTGAATCAGGTGAGGTCATAGGCTATACTGGGATTGTCTTGATCTTCAAACTAATATCTGCCCATAATAGGGAACGAAATGTAAGAGGTGCATATTATATGAAAGATATTCCATTATATGAAATACGTAAAATCAAGGATCTGCGGGACATGCTTCATCAAAGTGTTATGCTGTACCAGGATAAAACGGTTTTCATGATAAAGAAAATCAAGGGCGAACCTTATACCAATATATCATTCAAACAATACGGGGATGATGTGGATGCTTTTGGAACAGCGTTGACACAACTTGTCGGACATAAAAGCAGAATCGCGATTCTGGCAGAAACAAGATATGAATGGTATGTTTCATATCTTGGCATTACAAACGGCTCGGGAACGGCAGTTCCTCTTGATAAGGAACTTCCCAGACAGGAAATCGCAAGCCTTCTGAACCGTTCCATGGCGGACTGCCTTATCTATTCTTCTTCCAAACAATCGGTTGTCGATGCTATTGCCGGAGATATTCCGTCAGTCAAATATTTCATATGTATGGACGATGTTCCCCAGTCATCAAATGCCCGCTCGTTCACCGGTATGCTTGAAGAGGGTATCCGACTTCTGGCCGAAGGGAACCGGGATTTCCTTGATGCAAAGATTGATCCTGAAGATATGACTGTCCTTCTGTTTACTTCCGGTACAACGGACAAAGCCAAGGCGGTAATGCTTTCCCATCATAATATCTGCGCTAATCTTGAAGGAATGTGTTCCATGGTATATATCGGACCTGACGATGTGTTTTTATCCGTACTGCCGATTCATCATACATATGAGTGTACCTGCGGTTTCCTGTGCCAGGTATATCGCGGGTCCATCGTGGCCCAGTGCGAAGGCCTTCGCTATATCACGAAGAATATGCAGGAATCCGGCGTCACGGTTATCCTTGTAGTTCCCCTTATGCTGGAGATGTTTCATCGTGCGATCATGAAAAAGGCGAAAGCTGATAAAAGTGCCACGCGGAAATTTATGTTCGGCATGAATCTTTCCCGCAATCTTCGAAGGATCGGCATCGATAAGAGGCGTTCACTTTTTAAGGCTGTCCACGAGAATTTCGGCGGGCATCTGCGCCTTATTATTTCAGGCGGTGCCGGGATTGACCCGAAAATTCTAACGGATATGCAGGATATGGGTATCCTTTGCATTCAGGGATATGGCCTTACGGAATGTGCTCCTATACTTGCCCTGAACCGGGATGTTGACTTCAATAATAAATCAGCCGGTCTGCCCCTGCCCGGAGTAGAGGTTAAAATTATTGACAAGGATGAGAACGGGATAGGGGAAATCTGCGGAAAAGGTCCCAATGTCATGCTCGGCTACTATGAGAACACAGAAGCTACCGCCGGGGCGATCGATGCGGACGGGTTCTATCACACAGGTGATTTGGGCTATGTCGACAAGGATAATTTTGTAATTATTACCGGACGTAAAAAGAATGTCATTATTTCCAAGAACGGGAAAAATATATTTCCTGAAGAAATCGAATCACTTCTTTCCCGATCACAATTTGTAACGGAATCCCTGGTAACAGGAAATGATGACGGTAAAGGCGATATAATCGTAACAGCTGCCATTTTCCCCAATATGGAAGCTGTTTGTGCACAGTTAGGTGAGAATCCGGATCCTGCTTTGGTGCAGAAGCTTATTGATGAGGAAGTCAGGAAAGTGAATCAGCAAATGGTATCATATAAGCATGTACGTAAAGTTGTGCTCAGGGATTCTGAATTTGACAAGACAACTTCGAAAAAAATAAAAAGAGTTTATAAATAATAAAGAGGGTGGCCAACATGCTTTCTGAAGCTACTATTGAACGAGTCCTTTCCGCTGCTCTTTCCAGGGGCGGGGATTTTTCCGAAATATATATGGAAGAGACCAAGACATCCGGATTATCCTTTATCAACGGCCGCGTTGACACCGCAAGTGCAGGGATTGATTTTGGAATCGGGATCCGTATTTTAGATAAGACGAAATGTGTATATGTATTTTCAAATGATATCCGTGAAGAGAGTCTGATCCGAATGGCTAAAGATGCATCCGCATCCCTTCAGACAGTACCGCTTGGAATGACGGTTCATCTTACACCTGTTGTGCATTTTAACAGTAACCCGTGTATTCTTGCACCTGTAAGTGTCTCAAAATCGAGGAAAGTTGATATTCTTCGCCGTGCGTGTACGGCTGCAAAGGAATACAGTCCCCTGATTTCTCAGACAAGCGCATCCTATGGTGATATGCAAAAAGCTGTTTGGATTGCCAATTCTACAGGCCTTTACAGGACGGATGAGCGGGCAAGAGTGCGTTTTACGATTGAAGCAGTGGCTTCCTCGGACGCTGAAAAACAAAGCGGCTACTTTGGCCCGGGCGCCGGAAAAGGATTTGAATTCATGGAGGAATATCCGGTTGAGGATACAGCCAGGGAAGCGGCCCGGATTGCCGTAACCATGCTTTCAGCCAAAGCTTGCCCTTCAGGTAAAATGCCTGTCGTTATTGACAACGGATTTGGCGGCGTCATATTTCACGAAGCCTGCGGACACAGCCTCGAAGCTACTGCAGTCGGTGTACATGCTTCCGTATTTGACGGAAAGCTTGGGAAGCAGATTGCAAGTCCGCTTGTAACGGCTCTTGATGACGGTACCATTCCCGGAGCATGGGGAAGTCTTGCTATTGATGATGAAGGACATGATTCCTCCCGGAATGTACTGATTGAAAACGGGATACTCAAGGGATATATGATCGATCTTCTGGGCAGCCGCCGTATGAATATGCCGGCGACCGGATCATCACGAAGGCAGAATTATCAGTATGCACCAACTTCCCGTATGACCAATACATATATTGCTGCAGGGGACACGGATCCGAAAGATATTATTTCCGGAACATCTTACGGTCTCTATGCCGCCAATATGGGCGGAGGATCCGTTGATCCGGCTACAGGCGAATTTAATTTCGCCGTAACGGAAGGGTATATGATCCGCGACGGCCGGATTGCCGAAGCAGTCCGCGGTGCCACCCTCATTGGTAAAGGTTCACAGATACTGATGAATATTGACCGGGTCGGGACAAATCTTGATCTTGCACAGGGAGTATGCGGCTCGATAAGCGGGAATGTTCCTACTAATGTAGGGCAGCCGATGATTCGTGTCTCGGAAATCACGGTCGGCGGCAGGGAATAGTACTCCCGTGAGACTCCCGGTCTTCTGCATTGCCGAAAACGGGACAAAGAAGGCGGGACTTTAAGGATAATAAGGAGAAGTTATATGATGTATGAGCCCGATAAATTTATGGATGTACTTTTGAGCCGGGCTGCTGATGCCGGGTTTATACAATCGGAAGTATTTTTTGAAAACGGACGTTCTTCCGAAGTCCAGATTCTGGAGGGAGAGGTCTCCATGTATGAATCTTCAACGATTCAGGGCGTTTCTTTCCGTGGATTTCAGAACGGACAGATGGGGTATGCTTTCGCTGAAGAATTAACTGACGATTCGATGATTTTTCTTTTGGATCAGGCAGCTCAGAACTGTGCTGTCCTTGAGTCCCAGGAAGAAGAGACAATATATGGGGGAGACAAGGAGTACAGGACAGTCGATGTTTACTCCCGGGAATTGGACGGACTCGCCTTTGATGACTTTGCTAAAACAGGACTGGCACTTGAATCAAAAATCCTTGCATCCGATCCTCGTATTGTTGCTGTCGACCACTGCGTAGTGTCATACGGCAGTTCCCATTCACAGATCAGCAACTCACTTAATCTGAAGCTTTCCCATGCAAGCAATCTTTTGTTTGTTTACGCCAATGCACGGTGCGAGGAAGAAGATCAGGTTAAAACCGGCGATGCATATTGGTTCGGACGAAATTTTGAGAGTCTTGACATTGACAGCCTGGCCGCTAAGGTAACAGCTGAAACAGTTGGAAAATTGGGAGCATCCCCGGTATTATCCGGGAAATACAATATTGTACTCGACGCAATGGCTGCATCAGACTTACTTTCAACCTTTTGCGCAATATTCTCCGCCGACCTGATTCAGAAAGGATTTTCTCTTTTAGGCGATAAAATGAACACACAAATTGCACCGGAGTATTTTTCCATTCATGATGATGCAATAACAGACAGGAGCATGACAGCCATTCCTTTCGATTCCGAAGGAGTGGCTACAAAGAATAAGACACTTGTTAAAAATGGAGTATTGATCGGTATCCTGCACAACAGAAAGACAGCTGCAAAAGCAGGGACACAGTCTACCGGAAACGGTTTCAGAAGCGGATACCGGGGTTCCGTGTCCGTTGGCCCGACGAATTTATATATTGAACCGGGCGAGAAAGACCTTGCCGCACTGCTGTCTCAGGCGGGCAGCGGGCTTTATATCAAGGAACTTGCCGGGCTGCATGCCGGCGCAAATATCGTATCCGGGGACTTTTCACTGTCCTGTGAGGGTTATGTAATTGAAAACGGTAAAATCGGAAGGGCTGTTGATCAGGTTACCCTTGCTGACAATTTCTACCTGCTCCTTAATAAAATTGTAGCAGTCGGTTCTGATCTGTATTTTGATCCGCCTTCTGATGCAGGATCCATCGGATCCCCTTCGCTGCTCATATCGGATGCGGCTATTTCGGGAGACTGATTCATCTGCGGCCGGATACTGTAAATAAATCCGGCATTCGTCAGAAATGTTACTATAGGACGCGGGGCTTTCTACGGTTCCTGCGTCTTTTCTTTTGTTTCTGAAGCATCACATAAATTGTAATACAGAACGCAAGGATACAAAGGAGAAGAAAAACTATTCCGGCACGGACAACAGTTGCGAACAGGCTGGTCTTTGGCTTACCTGATTCGGCGGTCCCTGTGGATACTGCCGTTGCTTTCTTGGGGTCGCTTATTGTGATCTTCAATGTTCCTACTTCTTCCTTTGTTGTATCGGAATATAATCGATATAAAGGAAAAACGAGGGTTTGCGTTGGGAGATCAGCTCTAATAACAGCCTTGGTAAGATCGATGCCGGTACTGTATCCGCCCGCCGACTTTGCAGCGGTTGTTGTGCAATAAGGTTTCACGTTAAGTGCAACATCAGTAATCTCCAGCGCATATCCGGCTCCGGTAATGCCTGCTGTTACCTGGTCTACCGTCTGCTTCCGGATATCTGCATATTCTGCCGGATCGACACTTGATGTGCTGAATTGCTCAAAGCCATAAGTAAAAAGAGATATTATATCCGAATAGCGAACCACGGAAACAGATGCTCCCAAAACAACTCCGATCAGCGTGCGGTTATTCTGCCTGGCCCCGGCAACGATCGTATAACCGGCCATATCGGTATTCCCGGTTTTACCGCCTATATAGTTCTCATATGCGTAAGTTGTTGTTGATACAAATCGATTGCCGTTGGTTATACTTCTCTGGTCGTGTTTGTTCGTTGCAGGGAAAGTATAATTTGCTGTTGTTGAAATTTTCGAATACATATCATTCTTTAAAGCTTCTGCCATCATGAGAGCCATATCATGTGCGGTAGTCAGATGTTTTTCATCGGATAATCCGTATGGGTTAGTGAAATTCGTGTGGAGGCATCCTAACTCAACAGCCCTTTCATTCATCATTTTTGAGAATCCTTCTACGGAACCTCCCATAGTAATGGCCAGAGCCATTGCTGCATCATTGGAGGAAATGAGAAGGCAGGCATATACAGCCTCTTCTACGGTTATCACTTCACCTTCGACAAGGCCGAGCCTGACGTAAGATTCAGGGATGCTTTCATACATATCACGTGTAACGGTGATAGTATCCGTCATCTTCAATTTTTCAAAAGTCAGAAGAATAGTCATCACTTTTGTTATACTCGCAGGAGCCAGCGGGGTATCCTGGTTTTTGCCTATAAGGAAGGAACCGGACGTAACATCATAAAGGATATATGCTTTTCCGTCTATTTCGGGTGCCCCGACGCCTTCAGGATCGAGGAGTGTGGTCAGTCCGTCCGCAGATGCAGCATCTGTAGGAGCAGCAGTTGCTGATGATGAATCAGCAGGGGTAGGGGAGAGATCAGAAGGGGGGGTTATGTCGGAGGATGTAGGCGCTTCAGTTGAGCCTGTGGTGCTGCTGTCCTGCGCGGATACGGATGCATGAAAACCGCAAAATGATATTGCAGAAAAAATGAGTATTATCGAAAGCAGGAAGCTCACTGCCTGAATGATTCGCAAATTACCTGTGGGTGCGGTTTTATTTGATGAACAATTGTGAATGAACAGCAAAGAATAATCCTCCTATACATTGTTTTGTTCTATTGTACCTCAAGAATCGCATTCACAAAACCTTGTATGTTCTGCTATGATATCAGTATTGATTGAAAACGAGGTGCTTTTTTTGGCAACAGTAGTAATTCGGCCTGAAGATTTGGCCGCTCAGAAGAAATTTGCAGATCAACTAATGATAAGTTACCGCGGGGAATCCATGAAACGCGGGTATGAATTCACATATAGTATCCGTACTTACGGATGTCAGCTTAACGAATCCGACAGTGAAAAGTTATCCGGGATTCTTAAGTCTCTTTCGTTTGTCCCGGGACTTACGGATGATACGGATCTCGTCATTTATAATACATGCAGCATCCGGGAAAACGCACAGGACAGACTTTTTGGAAATCTCGGACTGGTGAAAGCGATGAAGCGTAAAAATCCCAGGCTTATTGTCGCTGTCTGCGGATGTATGATGAAGCAGGATGAAAATGTTGAGAAGATAAAGAGGAGCTATCCTTTCGTCAATCTGATCTTTGGGCCTCAGGATATTCACCGGCTCCCTGAGCTTCTGTACCGGATCCGGTTCGAGCAGAAAAAGGTCTATGATGTTTCACAGACCGACTATCTTGCTGATGACCTGGATATTCCGATTGACCGTTCGAGGAAGTTCCGAGCTTTCGTTCCGATTATGTACGGTTGTAATAATTTCTGCACATACTGCATTGTTCCCTACACAAGAGGAAGAGAGAGGTCCCGTCCTTTTGACCAGATCATGAAGGAAATATCCGGCCTTTCCGCTGACGGATATAAGGAGATCCTCCTTTTGGGTCAGAATGTTAATTCCTACGGAATGGATCAGGAAAGAATGCCTGACTTTGCCGATCTTCTTGAGGCATGCGCAAGAGTCCCAGGAATAGCCCGGGTCCGATTCATGACGTCTCATCCAAAGGACCTTTCCGACCGCGTAATTGAAATAATGGCGGCAAGTCCAACGATTGAAAAGCATCTTCACCTTCCCCTTCAGTCAGGAAGTGACAAAATATTAACTGCAATGAACCGCCACTATACAAGGGAGCAGTATGTCCGAACGGCCCGCCTGTTTCGGGAACTTGTCCCGGAAGGTACGATTTCAACGGATATAATTGTCGGATTTCCGGGGGAAACAGAGGATGATTTTGAGGAAACCTTATCTTTGATGCGTGAAATCCGTTTTGATGCGGCTTTTACATTCCAGTACTCTGTGCGCCCGGGAACGCCTGCTGCCAATATGGCAGACCAGATTCCCCAGGATGTGGTTACGGAACGTTTCTCGAGGCTCCTGGAGCTCCAGAACGCACATTGCTTTGAGTCTAATGTTCTTGTAGACGGGTCGCTTGAAGAGATACTGATTGAAGGCAGAAGTGAAAATGCACCGCATATTTTATCCGGAAGAACAATGACCAACCGCCTTGTCAATTTTACAATGCCTGATAATATTGATCTTCCCGATGGAACACATCTTGATAAAGGTGATACATTTGACGGTGATAAACTCGAGGGCAGTCTGGCCATGGTCAGAATAACCGGTGCCAGACCCTATTCCCTTGAAGGACGATGGGAGAGCTGGACTTTATGACGGATATACAGGACCTGTTAACATATAAAACGCTGGACCGGGAAAGAATTACACCCATGATGATCCAGTATCTGGAACAGAAAGATAAATGGCCCGATGCCATCCTTATGTTTCGTCTCGGGGATTTTTATGAAATGTTTTTTGATGATGCGGTTACAGCCTCCAGGGTTCTGGAACTTGCCCTTACAGCCCGTGACTGCGGGCTTGATAAACGTGCGCCCATGTGCGGAGTTCCCCATCACGCGGCACAGTCATATATGCAGAAGCTTGTTGCCCATGGATTTAAGGTTGCCGTTTGTGACCAGATGGAAGACCCGGCACTTGCTAAAGGAATTGTCCGGCGTGCTGTGACCCGCATTCTGACGCCGGGAACCATTACGGATCAATCAGGGCTGGAGGACAACAGAAATAATTATCTGGTTTGTATTTACCGTATGGGGATGCAGTACGGACTGGCCGCGGCCGATCTGACGACAGGTACATTTGAAGCAACGCAGCTCGTTACTGGGAATACCTCGGCTAAGCTGCAGAATCAGATTGCAAGATTTTCCCCGTCTGAAATGATATGCAACGAATCGTTTCTCAAGGATCCGTATTATGCCAAAATCATTGAACAGTTTCCCGTCCTCATGTCGATTCGCCCTGATGCAGATTTTTCCTCGGATAAAATCTCCGCATACCTTTCAGGCCCGGCACCTGACAAGAAGAAATCCCAGGATCTCTGGAGTATGGATCATGTTCAGGCTCTTCTTTACCGTTCGGCTGCCAGCGCTCTGCTGTGCTATCTGGAAGATACGCAGCAGTGCCCGATTTCTCACCTGCATAACATTTCAGTATATCGTCTGGAAGAAACGATGGAGCTTGACATATCAACGCGAAGAAACCTTGAAATGACGGAGACAATCCGGACAAAGTCCAGAAAGGGCAGTCTTCTATGGGCAATCGACCGCACCAAGACAGCCATGGGCGGCAGACTACTTCGAAGATGGCTCGAGCAGCCTCTTATACAAGTGAATGATATTATTCCGAGGCTGGATGCCGTCGAAGAAGCAAAAGATTCATTTATGCTTCGGCAGGAGCTTCTTGAGGCGATAAACGGGCTGCATGACCTTGAAAGACTGACTTCGCGAATCGCACTTGGCTCCGTACATGCCCGCGATCTTCTTGCCCTTCGGAATTCCCTTGCGAAACTGCCGGCAATTGCAGATCTCACAGTAAGGTATACGCGCGGCCTTTTTGAAGAGATCAACCGGCTTCTGGATACATTGGAGGACATTTGCACACTTCTTACGGAATCCCTTGCGGATGATCCGCCGCTTGGCCTTAAGGAAGGCGGGCTCTTAAAGGCCGGTTACGATGAAGAAGTTGACCGGCTTCGCGTTTTGTCACGTGACGGTAAAAGTCTGATTATGAACCTCGAAGCAGCAGAGAAAGAAAAAACCGGAATCCGTACAATGAAGGTCGGGTATAACCGGGTATTCGGATATTACCTGGAAGTATCCAAAGGCAGCATTTCCATGGTTCCCGAATATTTTATCCGGAAACAGACTCTTGCGAATGCGGAGAGATACATCACGGAAGAGCTGAAAAGCCTGGAAGATACAATTCTGGGTGCACAGCAGAAGCTTATTGCTCTTGAATATGATATTTTCTGCAGAATACGCGAGCAAATATCCGCGCAGTCTTCCCGGCTTCAGAATACTTCACAGGCTATCGCCATGCTTGATGTGCTTTTATCGCTCGGTGAACTTGCCGACCGTGAAAAATACATAAGACCTGTGCTTGATGATTCCGATACACTCGATATTATAGACGGAAGGCATCCGGTTGTTGAAAAGATGCTTCCGGCCGGAAGTTTTGTACCCAATGATACATACCTGGATAACCTCGACAGGCGGATCATTATACTGACAGGACCGAATATGGCCGGTAAATCAACTTATATGCGTCAGGTTGCACTTATTATCCTGCTCGCCCAGATGGGAAGCTTTGTACCTGCATCCAGTGCCCATATAGGAATAGTCGACCGTATCTTTACAAGGATCGGTGCATCGGATGACCTTACTTCCGGACAATCAACATTTATGGTCGAAATGAATGAGGTATCCGTTATCCTTCGGAATGCGACAAGAAGAAGCCTTTTGCTGCTTGATGAAGTCGGACGCGGGACAAGCACATATGACGGCCTTTCCATTGCATGGGCCATCCTTGAATTCATCAGCGACCCGGAAGTTATCTTTGCCAGGACACTTTTTGCGACACATTACCATGAACTGAATATGCTTGAAAAGCAGATCACCGGAATTGTCAATGCACACGTGGATGTCGATGAGAGGGATGGGGAAATCATCTTCCTGCACCATATTGCCGACGGAGGAACCGATGACAGTTATGGAATTGAGGTTGCCAGACTTGCAGGTGTTCCTGTTGAAGTGGTGGAGAGGGCAAAGGATATACTGCGCGAACTTGAAAGTGAAAGAAAAATTCACGGCGGACCTTTAAGTGAAGTTTTACATGCTGATTCGGAAAAACTGCCTTCTCCCGATCCGATGAAGGGGCAGGTTGATATTCCGGGACTTTCTGATATTTTTGATAGAAAAGCACGGTATTCCGTGCGTATTGACCCTATACGGCAGGAACTGAAGGATCTGGATATATCACATATGACACCTCTTGAAGCTATGAATACATTGTACGCAATGATTTTGAAGGCGAAAGAAGAGTAAGGAGTTATTTTATGGGAAGGATACTTGAGCTTGATGCGGCCACGGCGAACGGTATTGCTGCAGGAGAAGTAGTCGAGCGGCCGTCCTCCGTCGTTAAGGAACTGGTCGAAAATGCCATTGATGCAGGGGCCACCGTTATTACTGTGGAAATAACCGGCGGAGGTATCTCACTTATCCGAATAACGGATGACGGGTGCGGTATGGATGAGGAAGACGCCAGGCTTGCTTTTTTGTGCCATGCGACCAGCAAACTCAAGACATTGGACGACCTGTTTTCACTACATACCATGGGCTTCAGGGGAGAAGCCCTGTCAAGTATTGCAGCGGCTTCCCGCGTGAATCTGAAAACACGCCAGCCCGGTGCGGAGTCGGGGACCGAAGTAGTCCTTGAAGCTGGCCAGACCATGAGGGTCGTGCCGACAGGCGGACCGGGAGGTACCAGAATTGAAGTACGTGATCTGTTTTTCAATCTGCCGGCCCGTTACAAATTCCTCAAAAAAGATCAGACCGAAGCGCAGTATATAGCAGTCCTCTGTGAGCGTTTTGCCTTGATCCGCCCGGATATTTCGTTCCGCCTCATTAGTCAGGGTAAAGAAATCCTTCATACACCCGGTAATAATGATGCGCTTTCTTCACTCTACTCGATTTATGGCAAACAAATCGTTGACCAGTGCATTCCGATTGACGAGAATTTCGGTGAACTCCATATCAGCGGATTTGCCGGAAAACCGGAAATTGCAAAAGGAAGCAGGGGAGACCAGGTTATTTTCGTAAATGACCGGCTGATCCGCTCGAAAGTCATCTCATCTGCGATTGACGAGGCATACAGGACCATGCTGATGAAAGGCCGCTATGCCTTTTTAATTCTGTCCATCCGGGTTCCCTCACAGTTGGTGGATGTCAACGTTCATCCGCAGAAAGCAGAGGTCCGTTTCTGGAATGACAGTGAAGTATTCCGTGCAGTTTTTCACTGCCTGCAAAACGCACTTCTTTCTGCGACATATGTCATTGAACCCCAAATGATTTTTGGAACATCTGATAATACTCATCCAGCAATCCTGCCTGCCATGGGGACAACAAACGCAGAATATGAATCGCCGCCTCAAGACCCGGGGATTCCTGCAAAGGCATATGCTGAAGTGCAGGAAGATGCAGCATTTGAAAAAGCCATATACACGTATCCTGAACAGGCAAAGATGAATACCGTATCAGATGAAAATCCGGAATATCAACAGGCAGGCAATGCGACTGCTGTTTCGGCACCTTCCGATCCATCCGGCCCGTTCGGATTTTTGGTTGAAGACCTGTTGGATGCAAGGATCATCGGCGTTGCTTTTGCAACATATATATTACTTGAAATGGGGAAACATCTCGTTTTGCTGGATCAGCACGCAGCACACGAGAAAATTCTTTTTGAAAAACTTGTCAAAGAACATGAGGAAAAAGGAAAAGAACGTATTCGTACCCAGCCGCTTCTTGTTCCGGAGATCATTTCTTTGACCCCGGCTGATATGCTTTTCCTTCATGAAATGACCGGAATATTGCATAAGGCCGGATTCCTTTTTGAACCTATGGGAGACCGTGAGATCATACTGCGCGAGGTACCGGTCATTGCAAAGCCATATCAGCCGGCTGATGCTTTTCGAAATACACTTGAAAGCCTGAAACATGAGACGCCAAAGACAGATGAGGCTTTGCTGCTTCTCCTTGCAACCAGTGCCTGTAAAGCTGCAGTGAAAGGGCATGACAGACTCGATGAACTGGAGATCAAAGGCTTGATTTCAGATCTTTCCCACTTGCGGAATCCGTATCACTGTCCGCATGGAAGACCCATTATTATCCGTTTATCACAGAAAGATATTGAAAAGGAATTTAAACGCATTGTGTGAGGAATAATATGATATCTATTGAGCCTTTTACAGACGGACGGTATAAAAGCATTCCGATAATCTGCGGCCCGACAGCAAGCGGGAAAAGTTCGCTTGCCATGGCCCTCTGCCTGGAAATACAAGGTGAACTCTGTTCCATGGATTCCATGCAGATTTACAGGCATATGGATATCGGCACGGCAAAGCCAACAAAGGAAGAACAAAAACAGGTTCCCCACCACCTGATTGACTTAATAGAACCTGCTGAGAACTTCAGTGCGGCGATGTACAAGGATGCGGCCCTCGGATGTATCGACAACTGCCTGAAGCGCGGCCGGCTTCCGGTTTTCTGCGGAGGCACCGGGCAGTATGCCGGTGCGCTTGTCCAGGGCATATCCTATATGCCGTTAACAATTGACCCGGCTGTTGCCCAGACTGTACTGTCGGAAGCAAATGAGTATGGATATGAGGCGCTTCATCATGAAATCGAAAAAGTTGATCCCGAAGCGGCAGCTAAAATCCACCCGAACAATAAGAAACGTGTGCTTCGCGCAATGGAAATCTACCGCCAGACCGGTAAAACAATGACATATTTTAACGGACTATCCGTTAAAGAAGGTCCGCAGTATCCATTTTCTTTGTTTGCTCTTGATTTGGACCGCGAAACACTTTATAAAATGATGGATAGCCGCGTTGACCAGATGCTCGAATCAGGACTTCTGGAGGAAGTCAGAATACTGAAGCAGATGGGTCTGACATCTTCGCATACTGCCATGCAGGCGATAGGATACAAAGAATTATTCGGCTTTTTGGAGGGTCTCGAATCATATGAGGAAGCAGTATTGAATATTAAACAGAAAACAAGGAATTACGGGAAAAGGCAGCTTACATGGTTTCGAAATATGGGCGGGGTAATCTGGATAAAACCCGGGGATATACTCGCTGTTAAGGAAGTTATTCAGTCTTGAAATATATATTAAAATGAAGAATTAGGTGAAATGCAGGTACATTATTTAAATAAATTTACAATTTCGCATATATCATATAGCATATTTAATTATGAGGATGATATGCTTCTTTTATTATTATAGAAGAGAGGTAGTCAATATGTATCACCAGCCTGCATTCAAAAAGACAACTGGATTTTTCGAGGAAACAGATAGTCGAAACGCCTACGGCAGTAATGATTCTTATGGGACCGAAAGCAGAAGAATGTTCAAAAATGCAAATCTACAGGAAATATTCCTGAATAATTGCAGGAAAAACGAAAACGTCGTGCATATTGAGTTTGTCAGGGGTGAAAAGAGAACAGGCAAAATTATTGGATTTGACAGCCAGTCTGTAATCCTGTCGAGTATGGACACACAGTTCCTGATATACAAGAGCGCGATTGCCGCCGTGATTCCGGATAAGCCTGTACAGTACATATTCAATGAGCTTCATAAGCACGAATATTACGGCCCGGACGAGTTTGGCTTCTTACATACCGGAACGGAAGAGGCCTGTAACAACGCCTAGAATCTGACAGTCTTCATTATCAAACGGAATAGGTGAAAAAGCCGGATTCTCGGGACGAAGAGTCATTCTTCCATCCTGGGATACAAGTGTCTTTACAGTAGCTTCATCACCGATCCTGGCCACAATAACCTGCCCGAGTGCTGCAGCATTCTGTCGTTTGACAATAACATAATCGCCGTTAAGTATATGGGCATTGATCATGCTTTCCCCGCGCACTTTAAGAACAAAATGTTCTCCGTTTGTGAAAAGATCGGATGAAAAGGGAAGAGTCCGCTCAATATTTTCTTCTGCCAATATGGGCAGTCCGGCAGTAATGGTTCCGAGTACCGGAAGATTAATAACTCTTTCCTGCTGCAGATTCGGTACAATAATTGCACGGCGTTTGCCGGGGGTATATTCAATACGGCCAAGGTCCTGCAGCCGCTTGAGATGGGAATGAATGGTGGATGTCGACTTGATACCTACACCTGAGCAAATTTCACGTACAGACGGCGGGTAGCCTTCCTTGCGGATGTGCTCAACAATATATTCATAAATTAGTTCGATAGTCTGCTCAAGGTTGCTACGCGTAAAACGATTTTTTTGTTCCAAGATAGTGCCCTCCGTATCCACGCTTTTGACCGAATATATTTTCACTTTTATATTAGCATTTGCAAAAAGGGATGTCAAACGATTGTTCGACTCTGCAAGGAATGAAAACATTTGTAATTGTGCTATAATATATCCATTATTTGTTTTTTCGGAGGCGCGATGAAACCTGACATGCAAAACACGAACAGACCAGTCAAAGATCCGGTTAATGAAGTGCCAACGGCAGCTCTTGCGGCTTTATCATGGATAAAGGGAGTAGGAGGCAGTATATTCAGAACTACTGTCCGGTTTTTGCGGAATATTCCGTCACGAATCAGAAACAAGTATTTACGTTACCTCAATGAAAAAAAACATATGCCCAAAAGAAAGACAAAAAGTAAAGTATATGTCCTTGTGGGATACACCAACAAGAAATATGTCGATCGAAGATATGCAGCGACAAAAGTTCAGAATCTGATCCGCAAGGTCTTATTGATTTCGATTCTGCTTGTGTTTCTGGTGATTTTGTATAAGTGGCTGAATCCGCTCGGAAATACAAACGAACTGAAACTGATAATCGGTGTTGATAAAATAGATGAACTTGCACAGGATGATCCTTTCGGAGCAACCATGTCATCCAATCAATTAATCATCACTACATCAACACCAACTCCGACAGGAACGGCTGCCCCGTCAATAACCGCAACACCGGCACCTACTTGAATAACTTGAATAAATAGAGAATAATACTTTCTGGAAAAGAGGGACCCCAGGTTTGAGGCTCCTCTTTTTTATGTGCGTCAATTAAACAAAATGATTGTTTTGTTTAATTGGGAGGAGGAAATTCCGGAAAATATGCTCGAAATCAAATAAGGATTCCTGAAAAGCCTATGCGGTATCTCTCCGAACGGCTTTTCAGGAATCCAGCTAACAATTATGAACTCACCAGTTTTTCCCGGACGATGATTCCATCGTCCGGAACATTTCCATTCATTTGTGGATTAAGCATTTCTCTGATGAAAAGCTATTGTTATTTAATTGTTGTTCATACATTTACATTTCCCCGTTCTTTCATCTGCAGCATGCGGTTTACTGCGCTGACGACCGCGCGAAGCGATGATTTGGACACGGAACTTGAAATTCCGGCTCCCAGATATTTGCCGTCGTTCGGCAGCGCAATTTCAACATAAGTTATAGCGGCAGAATCTGATCCGCTTTGCATGGCGTGTTCGTGGTATGTTGTAATTGATATGTCTTCGCCAATGGTTTTGGAGAAACCATCACAGAATGCGTCAAGCAATCCGTTTCCGGCTCCGCTGATCTGCAGTATCTTTTCGCCGCGCGTTAATGTTGCTGCAACCTTTACGTGATTGTCATCCGATGATTCTTCACGGTACTTTTTCAGTGCATATGGTTCAAATACATTTACATATGTATCATCGAACAATTTAAAGATTTCGGATGGAAGCAGTTCGCTTTGCCGTATATCTGAATATCTGGTACAGATTGCACCAAAATCCTTCTGGAAGCTCTTTGGAAGAAACAGGCCAAAGTTTGTCTCCAGGATAAAGGCTACGCCGCCCTTGCCGGACTGGCTGTTGATTCGGATGATCGGATCATAGCTTCTTCCGACATCTTTGGGATCAATTGGCAGATAAGGTACTTCCCAGCGGTCCGGATGTTCTTTCATCTTTGCCATTCCCTTTTTGATTGCGTCCTGATGTGAACCTGAAAAGGCCGTAAATACAAGTTTCCCGGCCCATGGGTGACGCGGAGGTACTTTCAGGTTGGTGCATTCTTCATAAACATCAATTATCTGGTTAATATCCGAAAAATCGAGCTCAGGGTCGATACCGTGCATGAAAAGATTCATGCCGATCGTCAGAATGTCTGCGTTTCCGGTGCGTTCACCATTGCCGAATAAAGTTCCCTCGACACGGTCTGCGCCTGCCATTATGCCGAGTTCTGATGCTGCAACGGCTGTACCGCGGTCATTGTGCGGATGAATTGATACAATTGTCTCATTGCGCCATTTGGTGTGTGTACAGTAGTACTCAACCTGATCCGCATAGACATTCGGCGACGCCATTTCAACCGTGTTCGGAAGATTGATAATGGATTTGTTTTGTATGGTCGGCTGCCAGACATCAAGTACGGCGTCACAGATTTCCACAGCAAACTCTGATTCCGTTCCTGAAAAACTTTCCGGTGAATATTCCATGATCCAAAGGGTCTTACTGGTGTCGGCATCAATATAATCCTTAACGATTTTTGCACCGGATACGGCCAGCTCAATGCATTTCTTTTTGTCAAACCCAAAAACGACATCACGCTGCAGCGTCGATGTAGAATTATATAGATGAACAACGGCCTGCGGAGCTCCGCGAAGAGCTTCAAATGTACGCTCGATAATATGTTCACGGGCTTGTGTAAGAACCTGAATCGCAACATCATCAGGGATCAAATGGTTGTCTATCAAATATCTGGTAAATTCAAATTCCGTATCAGATGCTGCAGGAAAACCAATTTCTATGGTTTTGAATCCGACATCCACAAGAAACTGGAAAAACTTCAGCTTCTGAGACAGGTTCATAGGTATTTCAAGTGCCTGATTGCCATCACGCATGTCAACACTGCACCAGACCGGTGCTTTTTCAATCTGTTTTTGCGGCCACGTACGATTCTCAATCGGTACCGTTGGGAAACGTGAATATCTTGAATAGTTCATCAGATTACCTCCTTGTATAATGCAGAAGCATTATATTTCCCTTCCTATTATTGTTGTTTGTATAATGCAAGCAGACGCTGTGGATTGGTTATGCCTCCTATCGCTCGACGATTCCATTAAGGCTCCAACCACAGTATTCTGCCTGTTTGTTGATGAGTTAGATAACGCATGACGTTTTATTTAGAGCAAGGATACAGGTGGCAGAATTGATCTGTGGAGAACAAGCGGCGTCCAAATTTTGCGAAGGGAGTTTTCTCATGATTTATGTAGGTATTGATATAGCCAAGAACAAGCATGACTGTTGTATTCTTGGCATGGAAGGTCAGATTCTTTTTGATTCGTTCACCTTCCCAAATTCCAAAAGTGGATTTCAGGAACTTACGTCATCGATTCAAGCGTGTTTGCAAAAAGCAAACGAGAAAGAAGTGCGTGTCGGGCTGGAGGCAACCGGGCATTACAGCACCAATCTTGTGGCTTTCCTCCGTAACAGCGGAATCGAGCCCGTCCTTTTTAATCCGCTCAGCACCAATCTCTTCCGGAAATCGCAGACCTTACGAAAAACAAAAACAGACAAGGTCGATGCTCGCTGTATAGCGTCCATGCTGCGATCCGCCAACTCAGCCCCGCACGTATCTGTATCTTACCATACAGATGAACTCAAGGCACTCACTCGAAGCAGGTATCGGTTGATTGGTTATCGGTCTAAACTGAAAATTTCTCTTAACCGCCTGTTGGACATTGTCTTTCCTGAACTTGCCGGCCTCGTCTGGTCTACCACCCAGAAATCCGTCTACGCCTTATTACTCGAACTGCCCAATACAAACGCAATTTCTCATTGTCGAATAGATAAACTCACCCGGATTCTTCACGACTCTTCCAAAGGGAAGTATGGCAGGGAGAAAGCTCTTCTGATTCGGCAGGCTGCCCTGGATTCCATCGGCTCCCAAAGTCCGGCTCTTGCCTTTGAAATCAGGCAGACTATTCATTTGGTCCAAAATGTTCAAGTTGAAGTTGACCAACTGGATCAGGAAATAGAAAACGAAGTAAAGAGGGTCAACACACCTTTGCTTACGATCCCAGGAATCGGATACACCTTAGCCTCCATAATCCTGGCGGAGATAGGCGATATTGATCGGTTTGATTCTCCTGAACAACTTTTGGCTTTTGCGGGTCTGGAACCGTCCACTCACCAGTCCGGAAACTTTAGTGCCAACAACACACCCATGGTTAAGCGGGGTTCTACGTATCTTCGCTGGGCCATCCTGCAAGCGGCCAGGCTTGTTGCCATGAGAGACAGCACATTTAAAGCCTATTTGAAGAAGAAACGTCATGAAGGCAAGCATTTCTTGGTGGCTCTGAGCCATACTGGCAAAAAACTTGTACGCGTTATTTTCCACATGCTGAAAACGAATCGGGTATTTGTGCCTCAATCCTGATGATGTATTTCTACATATCCTTTGAACCAAGGCAGTTTCCTCTGTCTGTTTTTACATGCGTTATTTTCAAGGTTCGGTTTTTCATCTATGTCTGGAGATTTTTTTACTTATCTCTTGACGTCCATATAGTTAGTCTTATTATGCCCGGTAGAATGTCCGGTGTGTTTCCATAAACGGAAAATATATCGGCAGATCAAGGAAACCTCCTCCCTGCCCTTCTATTTGTCTATGATAAAAATTCGAGCATAAAAAAACCTCCCGTCTCTAATTCTAGAGACGAAAGGTAAACTTCCGCGGTACCACTCTGTTTCACCCGTATAAACGGATGCACTTTATCGAATACGAGGACAATGTCCTGATATTCTGCCATGATAACGGTTGGCTTCCGACTCCTTCTACTTAGCTTTGCAAATACATGCAGACCCTTTCAACGAGCGCACTCCAAGGCCAGTTCGGACAGTTAATCTGCTATGCTTCGCACCAACCAGCATCTCTCTGCAGCGATCAGACTGTCTTACTATTCCTCTTCAATGTGTTTGAGTTCCTTTGAATTTACAAGGTTCAGACGATCAGTAAGCTGTTTGGACTTGCTGATAGTATGTAAAACATAACATAAGACAATCGGTTTCGTCAAGTGGATATTAAATAAACGATTTCTTTATGCCGGTCAGAGTTCTGCTACTAATTTTTTAAACAGGTTCCCTCTTTCTTCAAAATGCCTGAAGCGGTCGTAACTTGTACCTACAGGCGATAGAATAACAACTTCCCCCGGCACTGCAAGTTCACGGGCTTTTTGGAGGGCGTCGGAGTATTCCTCTACCTCGATGACTTTGTATGGCCTGCCCTCTCCTTCCCTTTTGAGGACATCTCGAATAAGAGAGGCATTGCTGCCGCAGAGAATAATCCTGTCACAAACTTCCAGGATAGCCTGCCCAAGTCCTGTGTAATCACATTTCTTATCTGCGCCCCCTGCAATCAGCACTCCTTTTTCGCAGCGGCTCTTTAAGGCCTTCATTGTGTTGATCGTGCGGTTGGGACTTGTATCGATGGAACTGTTGAAATATCGGACACCATCCAACGTACGCACCAGTTCAATTCTATGCTCGACACCCCCGAAAGATTTGGCAACGGCTGCAATGTTTTTAGGGGAAGCAAAAGGCATTACAGCACAGACAGCCGCCATATAATTTTCCACATTATGATTTCCGGGTATTACTATATCATCTAACAAAACAATATGCTGCTTGTTTCCTGAAGCGCTATACATAAGTGCGCCATCTTCAATGAAAGCATGGTCAAATAGTCCGGACGGATTGTCCGTGAGTGATTTTTGGGGGTCCCATGTGAAATATGCTGTTTTGCCGCGGGCTTTTTCGGCCATGCTGCGAGTGATTTCGTTTTCTCCGTTAAGGACAAGGCGGCCTAGGAAGGACTGTGCCGCAAAAATGTTCTTTTTGGCATCAATATATTCCTGATAATTCAGGTGGACGTCCAGATGGTTGGGCGTAATGTTGGTAATAACCGCTACATCGGCACTTTTTTTCATTGTCAGAAGCTGAAAGGAGGAAAGTTCAAGAACAACCATATCCGTTTCCCGGATCTTATCAATCCGGTCCAGAAGCGGAGTACCGATATTGCCGCCGACATGCACGGTGAAGCCTGCATCCTGGAGGATAAGGGAAATAAGAGTGGTAGTGGTTGTCTTCCCGTCACTTCCTGTTACAGCAAATATCCTTGCGGGGCAGAGTTCCATGAAAACCTCCATCTCAGAAGTCAAAATGGAACCTTTCGCAACGGCTTCACTGATTTCAGGAATATCAGGCCGCATTTTGGGCGTTCTGAAAATCAAATCGTATCCGCCGCCGGGAAGTAAAGCAAGATAATCCGGTCCGCAGGACCAATCCAGGAGTATACCCTCGTCTTCAAGCGCGGATCGCGACTTCAAAAGGACCGGGTCATCTGAAGGAAGTGAATCAAAAGCCGTAATGACGGCACCCAGTGAATGAATATATCGAATGAGCGGCCTGTTGGAAATACCAACACCCAGAACAGCAACCTTGCGTCCGCAGATGTATTTGTGAAATTCGGTGATTTTACGGCTGATTTGCATTTTTTATCCCTCGATTTATGTGATTTTGCTTACTTATTGTATCATTATTCGTTGTGTTTGGTAATTTTTCGATAAATCAGAATTCCTATTCCACTGATCAGAAACGTAATTACAAAAACGATTACTGCGAACTGGTAATGCTGAAGGCCGATTGCATCCCCGCCGATAGTTGATGTAATGACAGATGGAATCCGTGCGAAAAATGTTATCAGGAGAAAAGTTGAAAGCTTCATTGGTGTCAGTCCGACAAAATACGTCAGTATGTCTTTTGGAGTACCCGGTATGAAAAACAGAATGAATACAAGCAAATCAAGCTGCTTATGGTGCTGCAGGAATTTGAGAGACTGTATCTTTTCTTTTGAAAAAAATGCTTCGACAGCCCGGATCCCGATGTATTTGACAAACAGGAAAACGATTATGCTGCCGATTACCTGCCCAATGAGGCAAAGAAGTGTTCCTTCCCAGATCCCGAAGGCATATCCTGCCCCAATCTCAAGCGGTTCACCGGGTATAATGGCAATGACTACCTGTAAAGCCATCATGCCGATAAATGCTGCTTTACCCATAAGGCCTTTCTCATAAACCCAGAGCCTGAATTGATCAGGTTCTGATACTAAAGCAAGCATTGGCCTGCCTATATAGTAGAAAACGGCAATCGAAAAAATCACAAAAATCGCCAGGGAAATAACGCTGGCAATTTTGCGGTGTCTTTGCTTGGACTGATCCATTTGGGATTTGGATTCAACGGACACTGTCTAATCTCCCTGCTTAAAATATATTTACTATATTATATGTATATTTTGTTTCGGTAAAGGATATTTTCGGGCTTGCAATTTATCTTTTCATCTTGTATTATTACATCTGTTCCGCGGGAATGGTGGAATTGGCAGACGCGCTAGCTTCAGGTGCTAGTGATTGAAAGATCGTGCAGGTTCAAGTCCTGTTTCCCGCACCAAGCAGCAGCCTCTGAGGGAATTCCTTCAGGGGTTGTTTTTGTATAGAACCGGAGCAATTTTTCATGGCAAAGGGCAAAGAAACACAGGGTATGTCCGGATCAGCTGCGGACGGGAATATATCCCGCTATGAGATCTCCGTCAGATCGCTTGCGGAGCATGTTCACCGTACGGGAGGCCTCTCTTCCCTTTCTTTTTCCGGGATATCAGGAGCGGAAGGCACAAGACTTCATAACCGGGTATTTTCCGATCTTAAAAATCAATACCATCCGTCCTTTGTTGAGACAGAAGTTTCTCTTACAGCCGAACGGCCGGCGGGCGACATCATTCTTTCGGTTCGCGGACGTGCTGATTGTGTCATTCATATTCCCCGTACAAATGAAGACGATGAAATTACCCTTATAGAGATTAAGTCGTGCGCAGGTGATTTCAAGGAAATCGCTGAGATTCTGCAGCCTGTGCATTGGGCCCAGTCGATGCTTTATGCACATATGTATTTCGAACAGAATCCAAAGCAAAGCAGTATTTTTGTTTCCCTTCGTTATGTATCCGTCGAGACTCTGAAATTCGCAGAAGAAAAGAAATGGATTGATAAAATTGAAGCCGCTTTGTTTTTCAGTAAGACTTGTGAATCATATATTTCATTTGCCAGGGACCTTGTAAAATACCAGAAAGCCAGGGATGCATCGATCCTTACACTGTCCTTCCCTTATACCGGACTTCGTCCCGGTCAAAAAACGTTCATGAAGGAAGTCATTTCGACAATCTCACACCGTTCAATACTTTTTGTAGAGGCTCCTACCGGTATCGGGAAAACAATATCCACTCTCTTCCCTGCCATCAAAAGCCTCAGCCGCGGTAAATGCGACCGTATTTTTTACCTTACAGCCAAAACCTCAACAAGGGCTGTAGCACAGAAAGCTTTACAGGATCTAAGGGAAAACGGCCTGATTCTGCGGTCCATTACGCTGCAGGCCAAAGAGAGTATGTGCCCGTGCCCCGAAATTTATTGTGAGGCAAGACAGTGTGCCTGTGCGACGGATTATTACAAGAGGCTCCCCAAAGCTATATCAGAGCTTCTTCTTATGTATGAGATTACGCCGGATTCTGTCATTGCCGCAGCAAAGAAGCACTCCCTGTGCCCCCATGAGCTGATGCTGGATATATCTTTATACTGCGATGTGATTATTGGCGACTATAACCACGCATTCAACCCGCGGGTGAAGCTTGAAAGATATTTTAACCAGCCTGAACTGCATCATGTCCTTCTGATAGATGAGGCACACAATCTTGTTGACCGTTCCAGGGACATGTATTCCGCAGCACTTGCAAAAAGCACTCTGTCTGCCTGTCAAAAGGCTTTGCGCGGTATGGATTCACGGGTTGACGGCTATATGGCCGACATTATGTCATACTACCAGATTCTTACGGACAGTATCCTGCGTGAAGAAGACGGATTTTCCCATGTAGAACATGATATGGCGTCTAAAGATATCATGACAGCGCCTTTATTCCGTGCGGGCCGAACCATTCCCCGTACCCTTTACAAGATGCTCTGGAAATTCTGCTATTATGTCAGGCCTGTCCTGGACTCACTTCCGCCTGGAGCTATTCGTAAGAGCGTTCTTGATTTCTTCTTTGATGCACGTTTTTTTCTTTCGGTTCTGGAACTCTATTTTGACGATGCCTATGTTCTGACTGCCGAAGTTGTTCCGGGCAGCACGGCAAAGGGCATGGAGGCGGAACTTACCGTAAGCCTGTCCTGCCTGGATGCATCGTCAAAGATTCACCTGTCGATTTCAGACCGTCATTCGGCTGTTTTCTTTTCTGCAACACTGTCGCCGACACATTATTATACGACCATGCTTTTAGGTGATAAAAATGCCCCCGATGCAAAAACACTCACACTCTCGAGCCCTTTCCCGCCCGAGAACCTGTCTGTCGGCATACTTAAATCAATTAAGACGACCTATCTGGAAAGGAATTTCAGTGTTGAAAAAGTTACGGATGCCATTTTGTCCGTGACAGAGGGAAAAGTGGGAAACTATATGATATACTTGCCCTCTTTTGCATACCTGCGCATGCTTTCGGATGCTGTCATAAGCCGCATGCAGTCGGACGGCATTGACAATATTGATTTTCTGGTACAGACCCCGTCGATGAACAGACGGCAAAAAGAGGTTTTTCTTGATCGTTTTGAGGAATTTGGAAATCGTACCCTTTATGCATTTGCCGTATTGGGAGGTCATTTCGGAGAAGGTATAGACCTTGTCGGTGAGCGGCTTTCAGGTGTTATTATTGTCGGCGTCGGCCTTCCGCTACTTTGCCCGCAGAGGGAGATTATGCGTCAGTACTTTCAGGAAAAGTTTGGTGAGGGGTTTGCCTTTGCATACCGCTTCCCAGGCTGGGAAAAGGTCCTGCAGGCTGCGGGGCGTGTAATCAGAAACGAAGAAGACACAGGTTTTGTGCTTCTGATGGATGAGCGGTATGAAAAACCGGAATACCATATGCTCTTTCCGGAAAACTGGCATGCTGTTACGGTTGACAATCCGGAGGATTTCCAGTGTTTTTTACCGAATCCCATGTAGGCTGATCAAGCAGCAGATCCATCCGGGTATATTTTTTCTCAAGGCGTTCGCTTAAATACCGCCTGCTGATCCGCGACATTTCATCGAGTATTTTTGCTGTTACAGTGAAAGAAAATAACTTGGCTGCAGGCGCCGTATAAATATAAACAAGCGCATCCACTGCACCCGGTGACAGGAGCTGGTAGTTTCCGGCCTTTTTCATACATGCCGGTTTCCTGCAGTACAGCCGGCAATTTGAAAATGAAAATGCCCCGTACTCCCTGGAATTCAGTTCCCCACACTCACACATACTCATATCGGATGAAAAGCCAAGTACACAGGGCACTTTCCACTCGAATACACTGACAATCAGGCGGTAGTCTTTTTCTTTTTTCGTAAGGGCATAAAGTGCATGCATGAGAAGCGGATATATTTCCCGGCAGGATTCCTGGTCAACACAGACATCGGAAGCAATTTCAAGCATGTGCGCAGAAGCTGTCAGCCGTTCTATATCTTCCTGGACCGCCTGGAAGGCCTCAATAATCTCCGCATCGCGCAGGTAGAAGTAATCGCGTGTCTTGGACAGCACGAAGTCACAGAGCATCATAGGCTGTGTAGAATAGGAATAAGGGCTTGTACCTTTGGCAGCACCCGGCGCACAGGCACTGACTACGCCCCTGTCCTGCGTCAGGATACTGATCATTCGATCGGATTCTTTATACAGGACGGATCGGATGATCAATCCTCGAACAGACAGAAAAGACATATCGGTCAATCTTCCTTCCGGTATCCGAGATCATTCAAAAAGACAGGGCGGTTCTTCCAGTCCGCACGAACTTTGATATGGAGATCCAGGAATACTTTACAGCCGCACATTTTTTCAATATTCTCACGTGCCTTTGTTCCGATACGTTTAATCATCTGTCCGTTTTTTCCCAGGAGAATAACACGGTGTGATGTTTTTTCGCAGATTATCGATGCTGTTATACGAATCAGATCCCTGTCGTATTCATCTTCCCCGCCTTCACGAAGCCGTTCATCAAATAATTCAATTTCGACGGCTGTACCGTGAGGGATCTCTTCATTGGTATAGTGAAGAATCTGCTCACGGATCAATTCAGCAGCGAGTACCCGCTCCGATTGATCCGTGATTTCCTCCACAGGGAAAAATCTCGGACCCGAAGGAAGCCGGACAATAATTTCTTTGAGCAATTCTTCCACGCCGTCTCCTGTACGGGCCGAGACAGGAATAATTGCTTCAAAAGCAAAAAGCGAATAGAACTTCTGGATAATAGGAAGCAGGGCTTCCTTATCGACAGCATCTGATTTGTTAATTACCAGGATAACTTTCTGTCCGGATTCCTTTGCTTTCAGGCACGCCTCCCTTTCAACAAAAGAAGGGTTTCCCTTTGTGGCGTCGGCCAGCATAAGAATAAGGTCTGCGTCTTTTGCTGCACGAAAAGCAACGTCAACCATATACTCGGCAAGCTGTGACTTCGGGCGATGTATTCCCGGAGTATCTACAAAGACAATCTGAGAATTATCTCCGTTTACAACAGAGCGGATATTCTTTCGTGTTGTCTGCGGTTTTGACGATACAATTGCGAGCTTCATACCGGATATCTGATTCAGAAGCGTCGATTTCCCTACGTTCGGACGGCCGATGATGGCAACAAATCCGGAATGCTCCAGCTCGGTTTTTTCGAATTCATATGCTGACGGTGTCTTTACGGTCTGTATTTTGTCTGCAGCGGCAACATCTTCGGCTGCCTTCTTGTAAGCCGCCTTCTTGGAAGGCGTCCTCTTTAATACCGGTTCAGCTGATACTTCTTCGGTTGCTGTCTCCCGGGTAAGCCCCAGTTCATTCAGGACCTTATCCTGTTCTGATATCATTTTTTTCTCCTCATTGCTGTCAATATGATCAAACCCCAATAAATGAAGTGCTGCATGGGTAGCAAGGAAGGCAACTTCCCTGTCCATGGAATGTCCGTATAATTTTGATTGCTCCAGGGCCTTGTCCAGTGATATCAGAACTTCACCCAAAGGCAGTTCGTTGATACCGTCGATATGCGGAATCACATCCGATGCACCAACCGCTTCGATAAGCTTGCCCTGTTTCATCTCCAGCAAAGGAAAAGTCAGAACATCCGTCACCTGGTTGACACTCCGAAATTCCTTGTTGATTTTTTTCATATAATCGATGCCGACAAAATTAACAGTTGCCGACAGTACCAGGTTTGGACGAAGCAGGCGCTTATCCAGGAAGGATCGCTGCATGACCTTATCCATGGCTTTCTGGCAAAGAGTCTTATACCCGGCAACCTGGTCTGCCTGAAAACGGCGTTGTTTATTTACGAACAGAAGAATCATCAGGATACTTCACCCTTTCATGGAATACGCCGGCATACACCTGTAAAAATGAGCGAATAATCAATTCAACATCATTAAAGGATAATCCGGAGTTAACTAATTGGTCCTGATCAATTTTTTGCTTGATAAGCTTTCGAAAAAGCTCTTCAGCGGCATCAAGTGATGTAATGCCTGTTGATTTGATGGCTGCTTCACAGGAATCTGCCAGCATAACCACTGCAGATTCCCTCGAGGAAGGAACGGAGCAGCGGTACTTGTAAATGCTTACCTGCGGCTCGGCAATGCCTTTTTCTACAGCCTGCATTTTTGCTTTGTGATAGAAATATGCCTGGAATGTGGATCCATGGTGTTCCTGAATGATCCGGATGATACTCGAAGGCAGGCGGTACCTTCTTCCGAGCCTTACACCCTGATCGGGGTGCGCTGTAATGATTCCCGCACTTTCTTCAGGGGATAGTTCGTCATGCGGATTTTTCCCGTCCTGCTGGTTTTCCGTAAAATATAACGGTTTTTCCAATTTACCGATATCGTGGTAATATGCGCCTACTTTTGCCAGAAGAGGGTTGGCTCCAATCGCTTCAGCAGCGGAATCAGCCAGGTTTGCAACCATCATACTGTGTTGTGATGTGCCGGGTGCTTCAACGAAAAGCCGCTTCAGCAGGGGGTTTCCCGGCTGTGACAGATCAATCAGCCGGACAGGAGAAACAGTATTGGATATAAGTTCAAAGATCGGCATGAAGCCAATCGCTGCAATTACGGATACGGAACCTGCCAGGACAGCCCACAGGGAGGAAACAAGAATGTCTGTCCGGCTTGACTTAAGCACCAGATTAATTCCGACAGCTGCTAAAAAGCAGGATAAAGATGTAAGCAGAATCAGGGATGCTGAATTGTACTTCCTGCTGCGCTGTCCTGCAATCATGGAACACACAAATATGCCGATTACCGATGTAAAAACAAATTCAACATCAAATTTACATACAGGCAGAATAATCAGGACCTGTAAGAGAGACAATACGATGCCGGACTGTGCACCGAGGTACGTCGCCACAATGACAGCCGTAAAATAGACGGGTGAAATAAGGGGCGAAAATCCTGAAAAATATACGGAACAGATGATGGGTACCAGGAAAGAAAGGGAAAGCGCTGTAATATCCCTTGGATCCTTAACCAGGTCCGGTTCAAAACGGGTCAGGTAAATCCCCATTATCGCAAAGATAATTACCATATAGCAGACAATTCCGCCCAACAAAGCAAAATCAAAACTATTGTTTTCTATCAGGTCAAGATCTTGCAGCGTCTGATAAGTATTCTGTGTAATGACATCACCGTAACTCACAATTCTGGTACCCTTTTCTATCATTACGGGATTATTCATAATGGAATTATAAGCTGTCTGCCTGGCGGCATTTGTAGCTGCTTCATCAAATACAGCATTGGGTTTGACAAAATTAAGAAGAAGTGACTTTACCAGGTCAGCATTGGAAACGTACAGGGAACCTGCAGAAGAAGTTAAGCCGACCGTTTTCTCAGCAATTTGCTGCGCCATCATTGCGTCATCCACTTTTTCTGATAATATCAGTGAAGCTATGGAAACGGACTGCTGCTGTACATAGCTAATCAGAGACTGATCAGCTGTTACAAGTTGAAAAGACTCCTTGCCGGTCAGTGTGACACCCAAATTGCTTTGAACGGACTGGATTAATTTATCACTGACAGCCTGGTAGGTTTCCTTCACCGTACCGTCCGTATTGATATTATTGTTTCGAAGCTCGTTGCATATGGAAAAGAGCTTGGTCAGATTATTTACCCCCGCAGCAGAAATTTCATCAGACCGCACGTATATAGGAACGACTGCATTCATTTTCTCCTGTGCCCGTGCCTTTGTCTCGTTTGTGTCCTTAACGGAACGGGGGGCCGATATGTCCGTATTACTGATGGCTCCCGGAGCAAGAGTATATCTCACAGGAATGGAACCATAGTATACAAGGCCGACAACCAGCAAGGCGAAAAAAACAACAAATACAACAGGAAGAATACGCTTGAGTTTACCGGAAAACTTCATGCTTCAATAACCCCCCTTTCTTTTCTGTCATTATAAGCCCTTATTATTCTTTGTACCAATGGATTTCTAACAATATCTGCGTCGGTCAGCGACACGATGCCGATACCTGGTATGTCACGAAGAAGAATGGATACATCCGTCAGTCCGCTTTTTACCCCTCTGGGGAGGTCGACCTGTGTAATGTCACCGCAGATACATGCTTTTGCATTCATTCCGATTCTGGTAACAAACATCTTCATCTGTTCAACCGTAGTGTTTTGAGCTTCGTCAAGAAGAATAAATGCATCGTCAAGGGTCCTGCCGCGCATAAATGCCAGCGGAGATACTTCAATCAGACCCTTTTCCGTATATTTCAGGAAAGATTCTTCGCCAAGCAATTCATGCAGGGCGTCATAAATCGGACGCATATACGGGTCAACTTTCTCCTGGATATCCCCGGGTAAAAATCCCAGGCGTTCTCCTGCCTCGACAGCAGGTCTGGCCAGAATAATCCGTGATACCTCGCGGTTTCGAAAAGCTGAGACTGCCATTGCCACACCAAGAAACGTCTTGCCTGTACCTGCAGGTCCGATACACAGGACGAGTTCATTATGCTTTTGTGCATCAACATACACCCTTTGCCCCAAAGTCTTGGTACGGATGGACTTTCCCTTAGGTGTAACGATTATTACTTCATCCGCAGCAGACACAAAAGCATCCAGTCTGTTTTCAAGTGCAAGCGTGCAGAAATACCGTATAATCTGCTCATCAATCTCTTCACCCTTCCTGATAAAAAACTCAATGGAAGAAAGGACTTCCCTTGCCTTGCTCATGGCCGCGGCACTGCCGGAAAGAAGAACTCCCCCGTCAGCAGTTTCAATTTCGACAGATAGTTGAGATTCAATTATCTTGATGTATTTCCCGTTGCCGGCGGCAAGGTCATTTAATTTTCCAAAGACTATTTTCTCTGCTTCTAATACTTTCTCTGTCATATTACTGCTTGATTTCCTTTCGCTTGATCATATTTGACGGTTGGTCAAGCTGTCCTCCGACAGTTTTGAAATGGAGATGGTGTCGCTTGGAGAAACAGTTATTATTGACACAGTCTGAAGCTGCTCAATCAGGTTATTGACCAGCTGGAGACCACGGTTGATGTCGTCTTTTTTGTATATTGCACGTATAACAAATTGGGAAGTGGCCGGATATGAGTTGCCGTTAATGACAATCTGAGGATTTGCTGTTCCCGTATCACGAATTTCCGTCATAGCAACAATACGAGCATCATTTACAGAAATTGCAAGAGCACCCGATGATCTTAACTCATTTACAAGAAGAAGGAGTCTTGATGCTTTAACGGAAATGTCCGTTCCCGGCTCCATGACAACCTGAAGACCGCTTCCTGAAACATCAGTAAGCCCGGCAAATATCTCCGCTTTGAATTTTTCATCCATAATTGTCTGGAGGGATTTATTATCTCCGGAAAGCTCATCGCCCATCGAAGCGATAAGATCGGAAAGGATTTGATTCTGATTGGATAATTCGGAATTCTCGCGCATGAGAGTCATAACCTGATCCTGTAACTCCGTAAGATCCTGCTTGGCATAATATGCCTGAAGGTTGCTTGTATTAATGTTTTTGAGCTGCAGTGCAATCAGCAGTCCGAAAACAAAAAACACGATTATTGCACCTGAGGATAATGACATTTTTCGCTTCATGACGGCTTATCCCCTCCCAGTTCCTTGCTTAACGAATTGATGACGGTACTGTCGGAAAACGCCGGAATCGTAAGTGAATCATTTTTTTTGAATGCAATTTCAACTCCTTCAGAAATCCGAAGCAGAATATGCGGATCATTTTGAAGTATATCATACGTTATATTTTTATCACAGACAGCCATAATTACAAAAGGAACCGGATACCGGCTGTTATTGACGCGAATGGTCGGTCCCGTACAGATGATGCTGGTCGTGCAGACAATACGCTCACCGTTAATGGCAATTGCTGTTGCTCCTGCTGATTTGAGCAGATCCACAATATACTGGACATCCTGAGAGTGTATCAGGCTGGACTGGTTACTGTCGGATGGATCGGTAATCGTTGAGTCACTCAGTGTAATGGTAACACCGGACCCTTCCACTACAGTCAAGCCTGCCAATTCTCTGATGTCCGCAAGTGACGCCGCAAGTTCAGAATAACCCTGCTCATTGAGTACATTTTCTGAAAGCTGGTCTTTTTGTTCGGACAGCAAGGTGTTCTTTTCTTTGAGACGGTCATTTTCGCTTTTCAAATCATTTAACTGAAGCTGATAAGCCTCGTGTTTTTGCTTTGAAGCAGACAGCTGTTCCTGCATGCTGATACCTTCACGGATCTGAATCATGAGAAATATACCAAGCATAAGAAGAAGTACCATACAAAGTACATTTTCAACAAGCCTCCCGGGCTTTTTCTCAGGATTGTTTTTTGCTTTGTCAAAAGACATAGGCAGTCATTTCACTTTCTGACGAATCCGCCGGTCAATTCTGTTCCCGAAGTTTCTCAACCAAGTCGGTATAATACTTGGGAAGATCAATTTCAAGGGATATCGTTTCACCGGTGGTGGGGTGTACAAAAGACAGTGACTTACTGTGAAGCGCCTGACCGACCATGCCGAAGGCCGGTCTCTTGGGGGCATAAATCGGATCTCCGATAGCCGGATACCCGATGTACGCAAGATGGGAGCGAATCTGATGGGTCCTTCCTGTCTCCAGAACAAGGGAAAGGTCCGTTGCCCTGCCGAAACGTTCAAAAACTTCAAAATGCGTAATCGAGGGCTTTCCTTCAGCAGAAACAACCATACGTCTCCGGTCTGAGGTGGAGCGTCCGATCGGAGCATCAATCGTTCCTTTGTCGGAATCGACCACTCCATATACACAGCAGCGGTATTTTCTGACTATTTCATGTGCGGCAATCATTTTTGCCATTTTTTCATGAATTTCATTATTCTTAACAGCAATCATCAGTCCTGATGTGTCTTTATCAATCCTGTGGATGATTCCCGGCCGGATGATACCGTTTATATCAGATAACTGGCCTTTACAGTAGTAAAGAAGCGCATTGACGAGTGTCCCGGAAGGATGTCCGGGTGCAGGATGGACGACCATCCCCTGCGGTTTGTTGATTACCAGAAGATCTTTATCTTCATACACAATATCCAGCGGAATATTTTCCGGGAGTGTATGTGTCATCTGAGGTTCAGGCAGATCAATAGTGATGAGCGAACCGATAACTGTTTTGGATGACGGCTTAACCTTCATTCCGTTAACAAGTGCCGCCCCTTCTGTAATCAGGGTAACAGCATAAGATCTTGAAATTTCCGGAATACTTTCTGAAATATAAACATCCATCCGGATACCTGCTCTGTCAGTGATTATTTCATGCATCATTTGTTGGACGCTTCCCTTCTATTGAAGCCGAATCAATCGGAATAATGACTTCGGCATTGTCTTCTTTCGTTCGAAATAACTTTTTGTCAAAAATCAGAAATATTGCCAGCAAAATGGATCCGCAGACAATACACATGTCTGCAAGATTGAAGATCGGGAATGTATAGGATCCAAACTGGAACATAAGAAAATCAACAACGGACCCTACTCGGATACGGTCAATCATATTACCGATGGTTCCTGAAACAAGCAGTGTGATGGCAAAGCGGATCCAGAACACATGCCTGCTGCGAAGTCTGTAAAGGGCATATAAGAGTAAAATGGATACGATGACTGAAATTCCCGATAACAGGAATATTCCCCATCCGTTTTCAGCCAGAAAACTGAAAGCACCGCCTGAATTTTTGAAATAAGTCAGAGAGAAAAAACCTGCAATTACAGGCATAACTGCCTGAGGTCTGATATTCTGAGTGATCATAAATTTGAATACCTGGTCCAGAATAACAAGAATGGCAATCAGTACATAAAGCATATTTTGATATTTCCTTTCATATATAAGGATGAAGCAGCTGCCTCTGGTAATATTTCACGGTTAGGAATGAATTATGTTTCGTAAAGCTGGATGCGTTCAATAGTAACACATCGGCCGGATTTAGGGTCTAATGAAGCAAACACTCCATTTATCATTGCTTTCCCGTCTGCAGGCACATATACCGCGGGAAGCTGATCCACCAGCCTGCGGAGGGAAACTTCAACATCCATTCCCAGTACACTGTATGCGGCCCCTGTCATTCCGGCATCAGTAATATGACCCGTTCCCCTTTCCAGTATCTTCTCATCTGCTGTCTGTACATGTGTATGCGTACCGATTACCAGTGAGACCCGTCCGTCAAGATAATAGCCCATCGCCTGTTTCTCGGATGTTGCTTCCGCGTGGAAATCAACTAGGACCATATGCGCATCCAATTTCAATTTATGCGCTGCCAGCAGCCGGTCTGCAGCTATATAGGGAGAATCGCAGGGATCCATCCCGACGCGTCCCAGCAAATTGAAAACCAGCAGCTTTCCTTTGTCGCCTCCGTCATAAAGGGAATAATCAAAACCCGGCCAGGAAGCAGATACATTTGCCGGTCGGACGATGCGTTTCTCTGATTCAATAAATCGAAAAAGGTCGGCCCTCGAAAATGTGTGGTTACCCATTGTGATGATATCAACCCCAAAAGCAAACAGGTCACGGGCAATAGGGTTTGTAAGACCAAAACCTGCAGCAGCATTTTCTGCATTGGCAATGCAGACATCCACATCATACTGCCTTCGAAGATCACCAAGCTTGTCTTTCAGGATCTGTCTTCCGGGCTGTCCGACAATATCCCCAATAAATAGAACGTTCAAGGGCACCCCCTGTATTTTGTTATTGTACATAATCCTAATCATTTTACCATAAAAAAGGCGTTCTATCCGTGATTCTCATCACGGATAAAACGCCTTTATCAGGATCGTACTAAAAATAGAAAAACATTACTTGGCATAATCAGACGCTCTCGTCTCGCGAATGATGTTTACCTTGATTTGTCCGGGATAGTCAAGTTCTTCTTCAATCTTCTTACAGATCTCCCTGGCCTTAAGAATCATATCCGGATCGCTGACAATTTCAGGAATAACCATGACACGAATTTCACGGCCTGCCTGTATCGCATACGATTTCTCAACTCCTTCAAAACTAGTTGCAATTTCTTCGAGTTTCTGGATTCTTTTAATGTATGTCTCCAGATTCTCGCGCCGTGCTCCGGGTCTTGCAGCCGAGATTGCATCTGCAGCGGCAACAAGAACAGCAATCAATGTCTCAGGTTCCACGTCGCCGTGATGTGCCTGTATGGCGTTGATAACGTCAGGATTCTCTTTATAGCGGCGTGCTATGTCTGCGCCAAGCTCAATATGTGACCCTTCCATTTCGAAATCGGCCGCTTTGCCGATATCATGAAGAAGGCCGGCGCGTTTTGCGAATGTAACATCAAGTCCAAGTTCCGATGCCATCATGCCGGTAATCCAGCAGACTTCAATAGAATGCTGAAGGACGTTCTGGCCGTAACTTGTACGATATCGCAGTTTGCCAAGATATTTGATAATCTCAGGATGCAGACCGATGATACCAGTATCGAATGCTGCCCGCTCGCCCTCTTGTTTGATGGTTTGCGCGACCTCTTTTTTGGCCTTTTGCGCCATCTCTTCGATTCGCGCAGGATGGATTCGTCCATCCACAATCAGCTTTTCGATGGTAAGTCTTGCAATCTCTCTTCGAACAGGATCAAAACTCGAAAGGATAACAGCCTCAGGCGTGTCATCAATAATCAGGTCAACTCCTGTAATGGTCTCAATTGCACGTATGTTTCTTCCTTCACGTCCGATAATGCGTCCCTTCATTTCATCGTTAGGCAGAGAAACTACGGAAACAGTAACTTCGGATACATAGTCGGAAGCATAACGTTGTATCGAACTGACAATAATATCCTTTGCCTTTCGGTCAGCCTCTTCCCGCGTCTGCTCTTCCATTTGCTTAAGCAGTGCGGCCATATCGTGGCTGTACTCGAGGCGTGCCTGATCCAAAACAAGATTTCTTGCATCTTCAACGGTCAGGCTGGAAATACGTTCAAGTTCAATAACTTTCTGTCTTTCCAAATCACGGGCATGTTCTTCCATCCCGAGCACATCACTGACGCGCACATCGAGCGCATCTTCCTTTTGCTCGAGATTTTCCAGTTTTTTGTCAAGTGTCTCTTCTTTTTGTTCAATTCTGTGACGTTCTTTGGTAAGCTCGGCTTTTCTTTCGCGGACATCCCTCTCAAGATCAACCTTTGCTTTTGTAATTTCTTCTTTTGCCTGCAAAAGAAGTTCCCTTTTTCTGCTCTCAGCCGTTTTCTGTGCTTCGCCGACCAGTTTTTCAGCATCTGAATCAGCTTTTACGATATCTTCCTGTAATTTTTTCTGACGCGCGGAAAATCCCTTGCGAAAATATACAATTACAGCAGCAATACCGATGACAGCAACCAGAAGACCAGCTATTATTCCTATGAACAACCTATCTATGGTACTCACCCCCAATATTAAATTTTCAAGTTACAAAACTTTTGCACAAATTATGAATAAGCACAGTAATCATTTTAATAATTTTGTGCTATATATGTCAACTCTTTTGTTCGTTTGAAGTTCAAACTTTTGCCAAAATCAAAATGATTTCAATATTTAATATTGCAAAATGCGAAAAAACCGGACATGATTGATGAAATCATGTCCGGTCCCTGAATAATGTAAGTTAAACTCGGCAAGTCCGGATTGCCCGTAAATGAATAATAATCTTACTCAACAAGGCTTTCAGGATAAATCTCACGCTGGTGATAATGAGTGTGCAGAAGTTCGTGCGCCAGGTGTCCGTTGGGTTCACCTAAGAATTCCTTATACAGAGTCATTACTTCACTGTTCTTGTGGCTCTTGCGTTCAGGCATTATTTTGTCCTCTTCGTAGAGGGCTTTGGCGCGCTCGGTTCGGACATCAATGTCCATAAGATTCTGAGCTGATATCTGAGGCTGTCCGCCGCCGCATACGCAGCCGCCTGAGCATCCCATGATCTCTATAAAAGTATAGTTCGGTGCCGTCCCTGCGCGGATGGCATCCAGAAGCTTCCTGGCGCCTGCTGTGCTGTGTGCAACAGCAACCTTGACCGGAATTCCGGCAAGTGTGAGATCCGCTTCCTTGACATCTTCTGCAACACCGCGGACGGTCTTATATTCGAAGGAAGGAAGATCCTTCTCCTCGAGAATATCCGCTACTGTACGAAGAGCCGCTTCCATAACACCGCCGGTCGCTCCGAAAATAACTCCGGCACCGGTGTATTCACCCATGAGATCCTGATCAGGTCCTTCATCCGGAAGGCTGTTGAAGTCAATGCCGGCTTCACGTATCATTCGTGCAAGCTCCCTTGTTGTGATAACAACATCGACATCGCGCAAACCATCCTGATCCTTGTGCTGTTCACGTGCCGCCTCTGTTTTTTTGGAAGTACAAGGCATTACGGATACAGTGAAGATCGAATTCGGCTCAATTTCATTCTTCTGGGCATAATATGACTTAATAAGGGCGCCTTCCATCTGATGGGGAGACTTACAGCTTGAAAGATTAGGAATGAAATCGGGATAATAGAATTCACAGAAACGAATCCAGCCCGGCGAGCATGAGGTGATCATCGGAAGGACTCCGCCGTTATTGATACGGCCAAGTAATTCGTGGCCCTCTTCAATGATAGTAAGGTCCGCACCGAAGTTTGTATCATAGATCTTATCCACACCGAGTCTGCGCATGGCGGCAAACATCTTGCCTGTAGCACGTGTTCCGATCGGAAGACCGAACTCTTCGCCGATTGCCGCGCGAACTGCAGGAGCAACCTGCATGACAACATGCTTACTTGGATTATGAATTGCTTCCCAGACATTCTCCGTCTCTTCTTTTTCATGAAGAGCACCGACAGGGCAGGCGATAATGCATTGTCCGCAATATACGCATGGTGCATCGGCCATGGATACATCGTAAGCCGGTCCAATGCTTGTTGCAAACCCGCGGTTCAGGAAGGACAGAACTCCGATATCCTGTTTTTCACATGCAGCAACGCAGCGGCCGCATTTAATGCATTTGCTGCCGTCCCTGACAATGGAGAATGACTTGTCATCGTAGACCGAAGGACTCTTTTCACCATCAAAGGTAATGCCGCGGATGGAGTACTCGTCAGCCAGAGTCTGCAGTTCGCAGTTACGGTTGCGGATACAGGCAAGACAATCTCTGTTATGGTCTGAAAGAATCATCTCAAGAGTAGATTTTCTTGTGGCACGAACCTTGGCGCTATTGGTATGGACAACCATACCTTCGCTGACCGGCATAACGCAGGCAGCCGCCAGTGCACGTGCTTTTTCGATTTCGACAAGACAGACGCGGCATGCGCCCACCTCGTTAATTCCTTTCAGGAAACACAAGGTTGGGATCTTAATACCTGCACGTCTGGCCGCTTCGAGAACGGTATTTGTGGAAGGTACACTAACCGCAACCCCGTCAATGGTAAGATTCACCATGTTCACTGTTATTCACACTCCTTTTTGAAAATGACAGGTGTCCTGATAGACAGCCGGCCATTATTTCTTTACAACAGCCTTAAACTTACAGGCCTCCATGCAGGCTCCGCATTTAATGCACTTTTCAGTATCAATTACATATGTCTCTTTGCCCACAACACCTGAAATACAGTCAACCGGACATTTCTTCGCACACAGACTGCACTTCTTACACAAATCAGGCTCAATATAGTACTGAGTCAATCCTTTGCAGACGTGGCAGCGGCATTTTTTCTCAACGACATGCTCCAGATACTCGTTACGGAAATGATGCAGTGTTGACAGGATAGGATTCGCTGCTGTCTGGCCAAGTGCACACAATGAACCGTTCTTCAGGGCAAGGGCTAATTCTTCAAGTGATTTAATATCATCAAGAGTACCTGTGCCGTTGGTGATCTTGGTCAGAATTTCAAACATGCGTTTCGTTCCGATTCGGCATGGCGCACATTTTCCGCAGGACTCATCAACAGTAAATTCCAGAAAGAATTTGGCAATATCAACCATACAGGTATCTTCGTCCATAACAATCATTCCGCCGGAACCCATCATGGATCCGACTGAAATCAGATTATCATAGTCAATAGGGGTATCAATCAAAGATGCCGGGATACATCCGCCGGAAGGTCCGCCGGTCTGGACGGATTTGAAGGCTTTGCCGTTTGGAATACCTCCGCCGATTTCAAATACAATCTCACGTACGGTAGTTCCCATCGGTATTTCAACAAGACCGACATTATTGACTTTGCCGCCGAGGGCGAATACTTTTGTGCCCTTTGAACGCTCGGTTCCTATGGAAGCAAACCAATCCGCACCACGGTTCATTATGACCGGAATATTCGCATAGGTCTCGACGTTGTTGAGGATTGTAGGTTTACCGAAAAGGCCCTTCACTGCCGGGAATGGCGGACGAGGCGTAGGGTTGCCGCGTTTGCCTTCAATGGAACGCATCAGCGCTGTTTCTTCGCCGCAGACAAATGCCCCGGCTCCGAGTCTGATATCAAGATCAAAGTCAAATCCAGAATCGAAAATATTTTTGCCCAGAAGGCCGTTCTCCCTTGCCTGCCCTATTGCGATGGTAAGGCGCTCAACAGCAATCGGATACTCAGCCCGGACATAAACAAATCCTTGATGTGCGCCGATGCAGTATCCTGCTATCGTCATAGCTTCAATTACGCTATGAGGATCGCCTTCCAGAATCGAACGATCCATGAATGCTCCGGGATCACCTTCATCTGCGTTGCAGCAGACATATTTGGTATCATTCTGAACTTTAGCAGCAAATTCCCATTTGCTGCCGGTCGGGAATCCCCCGCCGCCCCTGCCGCGCAGGCCGGAAGCTTTAATCTGGGCAATAATCGCCATTGGATCCGTTTTTTCGGTAAGGATTTTACCGATCGCCTGGTATCCGTCATGCGCAATGTACTCTTCAATCTTTTCAGGGTTGATAACACCGCAGTTTCTCAATGCAATACGAAGCTGCTTCTTGAAAAAATTATTGTCATCCGCTGAAAAACTTTCACCTGTCGGTTTGACGGCACTGAGAGTCATAAGTCTCTGGACGTAACGTCCTTTCAATAAATGTTCACTTACTATTTCGCTGACATCTTCCGGAGTAACGCGATAATACATAACGCCCTCTGGATAGATTACAACTACCGGTCCTTCGGCACAAAGGCCGAAACAACCTGTTTTGACTACTTTGATTTCCTTGTCAAGACCATATGTCGGAAGAAGCTCCGAAAAACGGTCCATAATCATAGGAGAACTCGATGATGTACATCCGGTTCCGCAGCAGACAAGGACATGTGCACGAAATAACTCCATGTTCTTATGCCTCCTTATACTTTGCTATGATTCCGGGTATTTCATCAGGTGTGAGACGTCCATATACATCATCATTCACAAGAATGACAGGGGCAAGGCCACACGCGCCGACACAGCGGCACGCTGAAATGGAATACTTGCCGTCTTTTGTCACTTCACCGGATTTCACGCCAATTGATTTTTCGATTTCTTCCAAAAGCAATTGCGAGCCCTTAACATAACACGCGGTTCCCAGACAGACAGTGAATACAGTCTCTCCCTTTGGTTTTAGAGAGAAAAATGAATAGAAAGAAACGACGCCATAAACCTCGGCAACCGAAACACCCAGGGCAAATGCTACTTTCTTTTGTACAGAAAGCGGCAGAAATCCATAAATACCCTGTGCTTTTTGCAGTGAAGCCATTAATGCTTTTTGGCCTTCACCTTTATGCTCAGCCAATACCACATCCAACTTTGCGCTCATATCTTCCGGAGTCAGTTTTGTTTTTCCCACAGTTGACTCACCTCCCTCTGCGTAGGATATCATGAAAGAACCTCTTGCTCAATTAGATATGGATAAATTTTCATCGATTTCCGAAATATTTTATGCAAAATTTACAAATTGCATTATGATGAAAATCATTTCAAGGCAAAATGCAGGCAAATGAAAGTTACTTGAGTAGAATTGCCTTCTTGATGTATAATTGCTTTTTAAGTTTCTCAATAGTAAATCAAAACAATGCCAACACCGGATCAGAAGAATAAAGGTAACAAATGAAATTAGAATTTGTAATTAATAATGATGAAAATGGCAAACTCGCACATGAAGTTCTGTCAGGACGTATGAAAATGTCCCGGCTTATGATTAAGAGAATCAGGCTATACGGAAGGCTTCTTGTAAACGGAATGCCTGCCAGAATGAAGGATCCGGTGTTTTCCGGTGATCAGATGGAAGCATTATATGAGGACGAACAAAAACCGGCTTCCATCCGTCCGGATTGCGTTATACCGGTCCTGTATGAGGATGAATGGCTGATTGTTTGTGAAAAGCCTGCCGGACTGGTCACACATCCTTCCTGGCAGCATATGGACGACTCTCTGATCCAGCGGTTATCCGAACAGCGCCTCCATCCCGTCATGAGACTTGACCGGGAAACCAGCGGCCTGATTGTTATTGCAAAAAACGGTTTTGCCCACCACGTCATATCCGTCGACACCATGGAAAAAGAATATCTCGCAATAGTCCATGGCGCTTTTGATCCGCCTGAAGGAACAATCAACCTGCCTATCGGCCGTGCATCTGATTCGATTATGATCCGCGAAGTCCGCGAAGACGGCCATCCGTCCATCACCCATTATAAACAGATTAAATATTACCCGAATAATGATATATCCCTGGTACGGTTCGTACTTGAAACCGGCCGGTGCCATCAGATCAGGGTACACGCACGCTATCTCGGGCATCCTCTGGTCGGTGACGGCCTGTATGGTCCGCTGTCGGATGATTATCCCGATCCGGGACTTCCAACAATCGGTATGGAAACGAAAATCGGCAGACAGGCACTTCATGCATGCCATTTGAGTTTCCACCATCCGATAACACATGAGAAATTGAGTTTTGAAAGTGATATCCCGGAAGATATGAAAAAACTACTTGTCTGAAAAATCCAGTTCCTTTTCAATGTCCGATGCCAGAAAGGCTGTACTTTTTCTTTCTATCATCTGCGCAGCAAGGTCAAGGGAAGCATGATCCTGCATTTCTCCTGAAAGAAGGCGGGCTACTTCCTCTACCCTTTCACGATTACTCAAATCCTGAATTACCGTGTGCGTCCGCTCCTCCTCCACATCTTTCCTGATCATATAGTGCTGGTCTGCAGCTGCTGCAATCTGCGCCATGTGCGTTACACAAAGAACCTGATGCGTTAAAGAAAGCGTACGTAATTTCTGTGACACAACGGTTGCTGTTTTGCCTGATATACCGGCATCAATCTCATCGAAAATAAGTGTCGGAGTCTCATCTGCTGATGCCAGTATGGTTTTAATAGCAAGCATGATACGTGATGCTTCTCCGCCTGAAGCAATTCTTGCAAGGGGTTTCTCCGGTTCGCCGGGATTTGCCGACATCATGAATGCGACCTCATCGTACCCTGTACGCGAAAAAAACCTTTCACGCGGACGCTGTGAAAACGAAACGGAAAAGGAAGCGCCGGCCATTCCAAGGTCTGACAATTCGTTCATAATACTCCTGGAAAGTGACAGGGCGGCAATTTGGCGGGCATTATGCACGGCATCCGCTTTTTCCATCAAGACCTTCTCAAGGGAAAGCCTGTTCCGGTGAAGTTCTTCCAGGCGCTTTTCACTGCCCAGAATTTCATCATGTTCGATTTTGGCATATTCCAGAAATGATTTCATTTCTGCGGCTGTTGAACCGTATTTGACCTTGAAACGGAACAGCAGGTCAAGCCTGTCCTCAATTACCGATAAGGAGGCTTTCGGCTGCTCGGCCGAGGCAATATAGGCTGACAGGTCATCGCCGATTCCTTCAAGGACCAGGAGGGCTGAACGATACTGTTCCATCACATTGTGCAGTGACGGATCAAGACGGACAACTGATTCCAAAGCTGAGGAAGTCAAAGCAAGAAGAGACATAGCGGAAATTTCGTTGTCCTTATCGAGCATCTGATAACAGTAGGAAATTCCTTCCCGTATTTTTTCATAAGATGAAAGAATGCGTTTCTGATTTATTAATGCTTCCTCTTCGCCAATCTTGAAGTTTGCTTCTTCAAGTTCTGCAATCTGATAAGCCAGTAAATCCGCGCGCCTTGTTCTTGCAGCCGGATCCGTTCCCAGTTTGTGAATCTCCTCAATGCACGAACGATACAGCGAAAGAGTCTTGCTGTAAGAGGAAATCTCGTCGCGAACCGGTGCTTTTCCGAAACGATCCAGCAGTTCAAGGTGCATGGCAGGCAGGAAAATTGCCTGCTGGTCGTTTTGCCCATGAATATCGACTAAACGCGATCCAATATCCTTAAGAATAGAAACAGTGACTAATTTCCCATTAATTCTGGCGATGGACTTTCCATCTGCAAAAATCTCCCTTGAAAGGATAATAGAATCATCAACTTCAGGAGAAATGCCTGTCGACTCCAGTTCTTCATCAGAAATAAGGGCTGATACCTGGTCAAAAACAGCCTCTACCGACGCCTTTTTACAGCCTGTACGAACGGCATCCTTCCCGGTACGGCTGCCGCGCAGTGCGGAAATAGCATCGATCAGAAGAGATTTGCCGGCTCCGGTTTCTCCTGTAATAATTGTAAAGCCACTTTGCGGCTCAAATACTGCATTATCAATCAAAGCAAAGTTAGAAATATCCATTCTAATCAGCATATTTGCTCTTCCTTATACATCGGAATTCAGACGTGTAGTCATATCGCGTATAGTCTGTGCAAGGGCCACAGCATCTTCCGGACTGGGCGTGGCAACAAAAACCGTATCATCACCGGCAATCGATCCGACAATACCCTGCAGATGAACGGAATCGAGAGCGGATGCGGCGGCCTGCGCCATTCCCGGCAGAGTTTTAATGACAACCAGGTGCATGGCACAATTGCAGCTGAGCAGGGAATGTGAAAACACATATAATAATCTTCCCGGGGCAGCATCACCGGTTCTGTCGAGGACACTGTATTTTGAGTTTCCGGAGGCTGAAGTAACCTTAATGATCCCCAGATCTTTAATGTCCCTTGAAACAGTTGCCTGCGTTATCAGAAGTCCCTGGTCAATCAGTTCACTGACCAGTTCTTCCTGTGTACTTATGTCCTTGGAACGGATCAGGCGCAAAATACTTTCCTGGCGTTCATTTTTGGCCATCTTCATAGAAACTCCCCCTTGCCCGGATTTTTTGGCGAATCGTCTGATAAAAGTTGGAATATCCCATCTTGGCAATCTTCATCGGATGATCCGATTTACTGACAAACACGCAGTCCAGGGGCGAAAGGGAAATATCATTTCTTCCGTCAAGGGAAAGCAGCGGCTGTTCATGAAAAGCCTTCAAACGGATCTCAACGACACTGTCCTCTTTCACTACATAACTTCTGTTATGCAGTGTGTGCGGGCATATAGGCGTTACCAGAAAAACACTTAGTTCGGGTTTTACAATCGGTCCGCCTGCTGCGAGCGAATAGGCTGTGGACCCTGTCGGGGTGGAAAGGATGACACCGTCCCCTGAAAGCCGCTCAACATAATCATTAGATCGGA
>Ga0209123_1000564_pt1 | contig 45136 bp, 38 predicted proteins | sample BarGraIncu00431A_FD_184500 | JGI IMG/M metagenome (GOLD analysis project Ga0209123, IMG submission 184500) | Arctic peat soil microbial communities from Barrow, Alaska, USA - Barrow Graham LP Incubations 004-31A (SPAdes) (version 2) | ecosystem: Environmental > Terrestrial > Soil > Wetlands >...
TGACCAGCTTAACCGTTTCGATCTTAAACTCGCGGGTGTACGACTTTCTCTTCTTCGGTACCATGACAGCCCTCCTGCTGCTTTTGTAGCAGCTTTTCGGACTGTCCACAAGACCGGGGGAGATCCAGTTGCCCACTCTTCAAAATATGGCACCTTCCCCCTCACCCCGCCCCTCCCCCGCTTGTGGGGAGGGGGAGTTTAAACCAGAGGGGATTGTTAACATAGCGGCAATGCCCCCCCACCCCTGAGCATGTATCCCCATAAGCCCTGAAATGGGCACAAAAAAAGACCTCGTTCTAAGGAGGGGGAAGAACGAGGCCAACACTAAACATCCCCATAAATCCAGTATAAACTAACAGCCACAAAAAAGGAAATGGCCACTTTGTTCGAGCCCTCAGAGCGCGCCTAACTTCGTTTCGAACACCCTCATGGCATCGGCCAGGGTCGCCTCGATGTCGTCGCCGTACACGGTGAAGTAAAGGTAGGGACCGGAATAATGATGCCAGTTGAGATCCTCAACCAGCAAAGGAGCCAGGAAACGCTCCATTTTTTCATAGGGGTAAAACGGATCTCCGTTGGGCCAGGTACGCCTGAGTTTCTTGACCTGCGCATCGCTTAGCGCTATCCGGTAGCGAATCGAAACGATTTCCGGCTTCATGATTTCCCTCCCCTTGCTACCCGCAGGCAGGCGCCACCGGCTCGATGAGACCGGCATGGTCGTTTTTCACGCTATTGGCAAGCGTGGAGACGGTCCAGGCTTCCATACCCTCGGCGGGATATGGTTGGAGGAGCCCTTTCAGCTTTCCCGGGTCAGTCAGGTTCCCGTCCAGCCAGGGGGCAAAATTAGTGGGATGAAGAATCACCGGCATGCGCAGATGCAAGGGCTCTATCAACGAGTTAGCGGCCGTGGTCAGGATAGTGCAGGACTCGACGCTCGCCCCGTCAGGAGCCTTCCAACTCTCCCAGAGACCGGCAAAGACCATCGGAGCGCCCTCCCTGAGAGAGAAATAGCGGGGAATCTTTTTCCCCCCCAGGACCTCCCACTCATAAAAGCCGGAAGCCGGCACCAGGCAGCGCCGGAATTTGAAGGCAGTGCGAAAGGCTGGTTTTTCCTCCAGGGTCTCCGACCTGGCATTAATCATCTTGGGGCCGATGGAGGGGTCTTTGGCCCAGGAAGGGATCAGGCCCCATTTCAAAAAATCGAGACGGTTGCCGCCGCCGTCATGCCGGCGAACGACCGCCACCTGCTGGGTGGGAGCGATATTATAGCGAGCCGGGATCTCGGAGGGATCGGGAAGTCCGAACAGCTCGGCTAGAAGTTCCGCGGGAATTTGCAGGGTAAAGCGTCCACACATAGCTGAGGCCTCGTCTTTTTCGGCGGTTAAACAGCGCAAATTCATTATATATCAGGTGACCTAATGAAAACAATGAGACTGGCAGCCAAAGAGTTCTTTTTTCCGCGCTAGTGTCAACGGGCGGTTCGCCTCGCGCGGCAGTGTCAGGGCGAATCATCATTCGCCCAGCGATGGTGCAATTCTAAGGCGAACCATGTATCAGGCGAATCATTACCGGTTGATAAAGCGCCCGCAACCGCGACATGATGCGCTTTCTGGGTAATCTCCAACTTGCGCTGACTAAAGTGACTAACAGGTGCCGAGCCTGCTGGTCTAACTGCCGACAAAAGCGCGAAAATGCTGAATCTGAAAACAGCGCTCTGTCAGCGACTATTAGCCCTTGACAGACAGCCTTTCAATAGGAGAATCTATAAGCCAAAATCTTGCTAACAGCCGGGGTGATGCCGCTTTTGGTCTGGCGACCGACGCAGCATTAAGGAACCATAAATAATGAGCAAACTCTACCTTGCATCACCACTCGGCTTCTCACCGGAAAACACTCCCTATCTGAATCAGATCAGGGACACTCTAACCTCCCAAGGGTTCGAAATTTTCGATCCCTGGGAGCAGAAACAGTTCGCCGACAGGATAGCAAACGCTTTCAGAGAAACTGATTACCCCGCCCGGGTCGCGGCATTCGCGGAGATTGCCCGGGAGATCGGCGCCTGCAACGCAGAGGGAATCAGGTGGGCGGATACCCTCCTTGCCGTGCTCGACGGCGCCGAGGTGGACTCCGGGACCGCCGCCGAGGTGGGCTTCGCCTCTGCTTTGGGAAAAGTCTGCTACGGCCTGCGCACCGACCTGCGCGACTCCGGCGACTTCATCGGTCTGCCGATCAATCTGCAGATACTGCACTTCATTGAAAAAAGCGGTGGCAGGATGTTTCGCAGCATAGCGGAACTTTCCCTTGCCGCGCAGGGGCTCCGGCTCGAGTAAGGTCCTCCTATGCGGGGAGTACCAGGGGGACTGATGCCTGTAAGACGCACGCCCGAAAATATCGTCATACTGTATGCAATCCTCGGCTGTCTTTGGATTTTATTTTCCGACAACCTGGTTGCCCTGCTCTTCAAGGACGTTCAGACCGTTCTTTGGGTTTCGCAGGTTAAGGGGTGGGGTTACGTGCTGGTCACCTCCCTGCTCCTGTACTGGCTCATCAAGGGCGCGACGCAACGATTGGTTCAGTCCGAAGCGCTCCTCAGGCAGCAAACAGCGGATCTGGCCCAAAGCCACGAAATTCTGCTTCGTTACGAGCTATTGGCCAGTAACAGCAGGGACATCATACTTTTCCTGCGCCGCGAGGACGGCAGTATTCTGGAAGCCAATGCCGCGGCCGCAGCGGCCTACGGCTACGACCTTGACGCCATGCTCCAGATGAACATCAGCGACCTGCGCAGCGATGCCAGTTCGAGCCTGGCGTCGGAGCAGATTGCCCAGGCCGATGCCCGGGGGATTCTCTTCGAGACCGTACACCGCCGCAAAGACGGCACCAGCTTTCCGGTGGAGGTGAGCGCGCAAGGGGCCACCATCGGCGGTTGCAGGACCATCATCAGCGTGATCCGCGATATTACCAAGCGAAGAAAGGCGGAGCAGGACCTGCAGGAGGCCTATGCCGAGTTGGAGTGCCGGGTCGCCGACCGGACCGAAGCGCTTTCCCAGGCGCTTGCCGACCTGCAGGCCCAAACCGATGCACGCCTGCGGATGGTCGAGGAATTGCGGGAAAAGGAGAGGATGCTGGCCCAGCAAAGCCGCCTGGCGGCCATGGGCGAGATGATTGGCAATATCGCCCATCAGTGGCGCCAACCGCTCAACGCGCTTGGGCTAACAGTGCAGCAGCTTTCGCTATTTTATCAGCTCGGGGAGTTCAGCAAGGAGGTTCTGGATACCGGCGTGCGCAAGTCCATGACGCTTATCAAGCACATGTCGCGCACCATTGATGACTTTCGTGATTTCTTCAGCCCTGACAAGGAGATGGCCGAGTTTAAGATACATCAGGCTGTGGCAAAGACCATGGACCTGGTGAAGGATAGCCTCACCGAGCGACAGATAGTCGTAGAGATTGTCTGTCAGGACGAACCGGAAGCCAATGGCTTTCCCCACGAATACAGTCAGGTGCTGCTCAACATTCTCATCAATGCCCGGGATGCCTTTGATACGCGCCGCCCGGAGACTCCCCACATCAAAATTACAGTAGGCGACGGCACCGGTCGTGCCGTGGTGACCATTTCCGACAACGCCGGCGGCATCCCTTCGGAAATACTCGACAACATCTTCGACCCCTACTTTTCCACCAAAGGCGTGCAAGGAACCGGCATCGGCCTCTACATGTCCAAGACCATTATCGAGCGCAACATGCACGGCTCCCTGTCGGTACGTAACACCGGAGACGGCGCGGAATTCAGGATCGAAATCTAGCTAGAGATCTATTTACACCGTAAGCCCCGCCATCTTCTGCTGCAGCAACTTCACCTGATCCGAGAGACCAGTCACGGCGCCGTCCATGATCCGCGAAGCCTCGACAGTCGTGTCTGAGGAGTGCCGGATGTTCTCCATCGACTGCACGATCATCTTGCTGCTCTCCGCTTCCTCCTCGCAGGCCTTGCGCACATTGCCGATCATGCTAGTGATGTACTCGGTGGAGTGAACTATGTGATTGCTCGATTCGTTCTGGGCCCACGTGGTGATGCGGACCTGGGCGGTAAAGTCCTTCATGCGCTCCACCGCTGAGATGATCTGTTCCGAGCCACGACCCTGTTCCCGGGTTGCCCTCACAATCTGGCGCACCATTTCGGCCACCCGCTCGATGGTCTGGCGCATATTTTCACTCACCTTGGCCTGTTCCTCAGTGGTGCGCGCTATCTCGTTTACCCTCGGGGTGGAGAGCTGCACTCCGTCGACGATCTTTTGCAACGCCTCCCCGGAGCGCTTGGAGAGCAGTTCCCCCTCCGCGATGCGCTGTTCCGACATCTTGATGGCCAAAACGACCCGCTTGGTCTCCTCCTGAACCCCCTTGGTGATCCCGGCAATCTCGCGGGTGGAGGTACTGGTGCGCCTGGCGAGTTCCTTGATCTCGTCCGCCACCACGGCAAAGCCCTTGCCGTGCTCGCCCGCCTGGGCGGCGATGATGGAGGCGTTCAGCGCCAAAAGGTTGGTCTGTTCCGCCACGGCGTCGATGACCGACAGGATCTTCCCGATATCGACCGCACGCACCGAAAGGTTTTCCATCGCCAGCACCGTCGAGCGGGAGGAGGCGCGGATTTCGCCGATTCCCGAGATGGTCGCCTCGACCGCCTGGCGGCCGTTTTCCGCGTCCTGCCTAACGGTTTCGGAGATGGTCGCGGCCTGCAGGGCGTTTTCCCCCACCTGCCGAATAGAGACATCCAGTTCCGCTACCAGGTCGGAGGCCATAGTCGAGTCTTTCATGAGGTTATTGGCACTGGCACCGATCTGTTTTTCGGCAGCCGTCATTTCGATAATGGAAGAGCTGACCTCCTCGACCGCCGCGGAGAGCATATCGACGTGGTTACTGACCTCCTCGATACTGGCGGACATCTGCAAAATGGCAGCAGAGTTATTGGTGGCAGAGCCGGAGAGGTCGTCCACCCACTGGGCGATCTGGTGCACCGAGCGGTCGATCTCGAGCACGGCATGAGAGGCCCCGGCGATTCCTTCCGACTGCATTTCCGCAGACTTAAGTCCCTGCTTGGACACTTGGTCGATATCGGTGGCGATCTTTTGCAGTTCCGTAATGGACTGCATCACCCGCCCCACCACACCCGCCAACTGCTCCATCATGGCGTTAAAATTCTTGTGCAGCCTGCCGAACTCGTTATCCGAGGAGATCTTCAGGCGGGAACTCAGGTCCCCCTCCGCTCCACGGTCCAGGGCGGCGGCCAGGACATTCACCCGCTTGGCGAGATTCCTGGCGGCGTAGACCGACAGCACCGAGATGGAAAGGAGGGCGTTCAGGATCAGGGTGATCAGAGTCGTGACGGCATACCCCCGCGCCAGAGGGTTGCCGGCGCCGGCCGAGATGACGTGGCAGGCGCAGAAAATGCCCGCCAGGGAAAAGAAGATGCCGGCGGCGAGGGCAAGCCGGATGAAATTGGAACCGAAACGGAGATTACTCTTTGCCATGGGACAAGTCCTCGTAAACGACGATGTTTGCATCGGGCAGGTTATGCGACTTTTCCCGAGACCGTCTACGGAATCTACCTAATGAGAAGCAAAAAGCAAAGATAAAAAAATGGGCTGGATGATTAATACTTGAAGCTGCGGGGAGTTGCGAGGGGTTCTTAATGGGGAGGAAGCAATTCTACCTGATGGAGATCGGGGAAAGGAAGGAAATCGGGGAGCCTCAACCTTTTCCCCCAGCGACTCCCCCATCCCCACCCCGGCCCTCCCCTTGAAGGGGAGGGAGAGTTAGCGATCAGTGGGTGAGCCCCCCCTTGCCCCGACACTGCCAGATAAGAGGGGAAGAGCCCAAATGAGGATGGGGTGATTCTGCCCCAGGCCGCCTCAGCCTAAATCGCCTTATGCCAGGTAAGCCTGACCTCAAGCCAGCGGGAGAACGAGGTGAAGGTGAAGCAGAGCACGAAGTAGACCGCCGCGATGAAGATAAAAATTTCCGTCGGAAAGGACATTGTCCTGTTATTGATCTGGGTTCCCACATGGGTCAGTTCCGAGACCCCGACGATGAAGGCGAGCGAAGTATCCTTGATGAGCGACACGAACTGGTTCACGAAGGAAGGGATCATGTTGCGCATCCCCTGCGGCAGTACGATGTAAAGCATCGCCTGCCAATGTTTGAGGCCGGTGGAGAGAGCGGCTTCCACCTGACCCTTGGGAATCCCCTCGATGCCGGCGCGGACGATTTGCGACATATAGGCAGAGGTGAAGATGGTCAGAGCCATGATGACCGTTTGGCTCTCGGGAACGGTCGTTCCGAGCACCGCCGGGAGCAGGAAGTACATCCAGAAGATCACCATGAGTAGCGGCAGGCCGCGCACCGTGTTAATGACCATGTTGACCGGGATGCGGATCACCGGGAAGCGGGAGAGGCTCAGGAGGCCCAGGATCAGCCCGCCGAAGAAAGAGAGGATGCAGGAGATCACCGCGAGGTACATGGTGAGACCGAGCCCGCCCAGCGGTCCGTTCGGATAGCGGCCGATCATGAAATAGGTGAAGTTGTCAGAGATTACCTGGAAATTAAGCATTCCGTCCATTATGTTCTCCATTCGCAACCAGCGAAAACTTTAAGTATTCGATAATTCAACAACGACTTATACGACTTATACGACTTATACGACTTATACGACTTATACGACTTAACGACTTAACGACTTAACGACTTAACGACTTAACGACTTAACGACTCAATCATTCCACGCTCAAATCTGTTTAAGTCCCCTCTCCCGGAGGGGGAGGGTCAGGGAGGGGGCCGCCCTCACCTGCCAACTTTATCAACTTACCCAAAGTCACGGTAAGGCGCAGCCAGATTACCCGCGCTGCGGGTTCAGCACCTTCTTGTTGTAAACATCCATCAGCGCCGTAATAGTGACCGACAACCCAAGATAGACGACTGTAGCAGCGGTGAAAGCTTCAAACCCCTTAAAGGAGTAGCTTTCCACCTGCCGTGCCTGGTAGGTAAGCTCCATGACGCCGATAGTCATAGCGAGCGAGGAGTTCTTCACCAGGTTCAGGAACTGGTTCACCAGCGGCGGCACTGTGATTCGCACCGCCTGCGGCAAAATGATGTACTGCATGGAGCGCAAGTAGGAGAATCCGGCGGAGCGTGCCGCCTCCATCTGCTCCTTGGGAATGGAAAGAATCCCGGAGCGGATGTCCTCTGCGATAAAGGCCGAGGTATAGATGGTGAGCGCGATGGCGGCCGCAGCAAACTCGAAGTTAGTGTTGTTGAGCCAGTCATTGACCGGAGTCGGAAGCAGCTTATAGGATCCGAAGTACCAGAAGAAGATCTGGATGAGTAGCGGCGTGTTGCGGAAAAATTCCAGATAGGCAGAAGCGGCCCAGCGCAGCGGCCGGAAACTGCTCATCTTCGCCACGGCGATAATCAGACCGATAATGAAGGCGAAAACGATGCCGACCGCCGAGATTTCCAGCGTTACCTTCAGTCCGGAAACGAGCCAATCGAAATATTTACCAGAAAGGACTATCGACCAATCAAAGTGATACTTGAGCACAGGGATACCTCTTCATCGGGTGGTAGCAGGAGCGTTGCGCGCTCCAAATAAAATCTAAAACATTGAACCGCAAAGGCGCCAAGGACGCGAAGGAACACAAAAAACAAGGCAGGATACCAAAAGATCATAGATTAAACATCTTAATTTTTGGTTTTCTTTGCGTCCTTTGCGGCTTTGCGGTAAAAATTGGCTTTTTATGACTTAATGCATGGGCGACAGCAACTGTTTCAGGAACTGCTTGGCGCGATCGTGCTGCGGATTGAGGAAGAACTCCTCCGGTGTCGCCTCCTCAAGCACCACCCCGTGGTCCATGAAGACAACCCGGTCCGCCACTTCACGGGCAAAGCCCATTTCGTGAGTCACCACGATCATAGTCATGCCGCTTTTGGCCAGATCCTGCATAACCGCCAGCACCTCGCCGATCATTTCCGGGTCGAGTGCCGAAGTCGGCTCGTCGAAGAGCATGATGCGCGGCTTCATGGCGAGAGCCCGGGCAATTGCCACCCGCTGCTGCTGCCCCCCCGAGAGCTGGGTGGGATAGGCGTCCCGTTTCACGGCCAGACCGACCCGCTCCAAGAGCACCATCGCCTGCTCCTCAGCTTCCTTCTTCGGGGTGTTCCTGATCTTGGTGGGAGCCAAAGTGATGTTGTGCAGCACCGAGAGGTGCGGGTAGAGATTGAACTGCTGAAAGACAAAGCCGACCTCGGCGCGCAGCCGGTTCAGGTCAGTCTTCTTGGAGCAAAGATCCATGCCGTCGACCACCAGGCTTCCTTCATTGATCGGTTCCAGCTGATTAATAGTCCTGATCAGAGTCGACTTTCCCGAGCCCGAAGGGCCGCAGATAACGACAACCTCACCCTGCTTGACATGCAGATCGATGTTATTCAATACGTGAAGAGTTTTGAACCATTTGTGTACGCCCTGAAACTGAATCATCTACTACTCCTTTTCTATAAAGACAGTACTTCCTATAATTTGAGGCTCAGCCTTAAGACACAGGCAGGGCTGCAACAAACTTACGGGGGAAAGAACCTCAACTATAGCAAGGCAGGTGCCAACATCAGGGGAGCCACCCTAACTCCCCAAAGTTACGACATAAAAGTTTCCAAACCATCATTTTCGACCACGCCAAAGGGGTATAACCCTTGCGGAGAGCGTCGAGCATAGCGCTCAAAAAGCTACGCAACAATGCCGGCTTGCCGGAGATATAACTTAGATTATCAAAATAACAAAAGTTATACCCCCTTACAGAAGGAGCCTAATAACCAACCAGAAATGCTTAATCGCGGCGCAGCAGCTTGAGCCTTTTACTCAGAGCCGGCTGGGAGATGCCAAGCAGGCGAGAGGCGATAGTCTGATTATTGTCAGAGCGACGCATCGCTTCACACACCAACTGTTCCACCGCCTCCCCGAGAGTGGGGATTTCCGGGCAGGCTAGGAAAGCGTTGTGCTTACCGTCGCCAGTGACAGCTGCCGGCCTTTCCCCGTGAATCTCCATAGCGTTCAGGAAAGTATTCATAGAGAGCATGCGCGAACTATGGACACTCATGGCATCGAAGACCATTGATCTCAGTTCGCGCAGGTTCCCGGGAAAGCTGTAGGTAGACAGCAAAGTGACCAACTCCTTCGGGTAGGTCGGCACCTTCTTGCCAAAACTGCGGGCCGCCTCCCCCAGGAAGTGATCGAGCAGGAGGCCAATGTCATCCTTTCGTTCGCGTAGCGGCGGGATGTGCACATGGTGGGCGCGCAGACGGTAGAAGAGGTCCTTGCGAAAACCGCCCGAGTCGCGCTTTTGGGAAAGGTCCTGGTGCGTGGCCACCACGATGCGCGCCCGCAGCTGCTTGGGGAGATCCGAGCCAAGCGGGTAGTATTCCCCCTCCTGAAGCAGCCGCAAGAGCTTCACCTGACAGGAAAGAGAAAGATCGCCGATTTCGTCCAGGAAGAGAGTCCCCTCGGCAGCCTGTTCCACCATGCCCCGGCGCGTTTCGTCCGCACCAGTGAAGGCCCCCTTGCGGTGCCCGAACAAAGTATCCGTGAACACGCTGTCGTCCAGCCCCGCCACGTTGACCGAGACCAGCGGCCCCTCCCCGCGGCTAAGAGCGTGCACGGCGCGGGCGACCAGCTCCTTACCGACCCCGCTCTCCCCGGTGATCAGGATAGGCTGAGTGCTTTTGGCGACCGCCTCGATATATTGGAAGATCGAGCGCATCGACTTATTATCAGTGATGATCTCCGAGAAGGTCTGCGGGCACTCCAGCCGGTCATTCAGGAAGCGCCGCCGCATCTCCTTATTCTCCCGCAATAGCTCCTGCATCCGGATAGCGCGGCGCACCGAGTCGAGGATACGGTCTTCCTCGTCGGTCTTCACCAGGTAATCAAAGGCACCCAGACGCATACAGCGCACGGCGGTCTCTATCTGGTTCAGCCCCGACAGCACGATGACAGTAATTTCCGGGTGTTCCTCCGCAATAGCCGAGAGCAGTTCCTCGCCGGAGAGCTGCGGCATAGTGAGGTCGAGCAGAATCAGCCCGAAGTCCTGCTGAGCGAGCAGCGGCATAACCAGTCGGCTGTCGGAGAGCTGAGTAATATTACTGACAGCGCCCGGCCCCTCAAGCGTCATACTGAGGCTGCGCAACCAGGGTGACTCATCGTCCACCAGAAGAACCCCAAAGGCGGGGTACAGAGCTTCTTTCATAATTCAATCACTCCTGGAAATGAAAACGGTTCCGCGTCCGCCGCCGGCAGCGCCAGCGTGACGGTCGTCCCCTGCCCGGGGAGCGAGCCAAAGCTGAGCGAGCCGCCATGCTCCTTGACGATCCCTGCGGAAACCGACAGCCCGAGCCCGGTCCCCCCCTCCTCCCGCTTGGTGGTAAAAAAGGGATCGGTCAGACGCGGCAGGTCCTCGGCAGTGATCCCCCTACCCTCGTCATGCACGGTAAGCAAAACCATCCCGCCCCTCGGCTCGAAGGAAGTGGCAAGAGTAATCTCCTTCCCCTTCCCTTCCAATGCCTGACAGGCATTCAGCAGCAGATTGACGACCACCTGCTCCACCCGCTGGCTGTTGCCCCGAATGCGCGGCAACGCCTCACCATAACTCGCGCTCAGGCGGTGCGAACTCTTCACGATCGCATTGTCGACCAAACGAACCGCAGCCTGCACCGCCACGTTGAAGTCGACACTATCCGTCAACTCGGCAGTGTCGCGCCGCGCGAAATCCTTTAACTCGGTTACGATCCGCTTGATCCTTTTCGCCGCGTCCTGGGTTTCCGTCAGCATAAGAGGCAGCTCCACGCGCAGCCTCGAAAAGCTGTGCCGTCCCAGGCTGAAATCGCCGTTCTCCTGGAAGTATTCCTCCAGTATCGGCAGCGAGCGCCGGAAAGTCTCCTCAAAAAGCGGCAGGTTCAGCAGAATCAGGCCGTTGGGATTGTTGATCTCGTGGGCAACCCCCGCGACCAGGATCCCGAGCGAAGCCATCTTATCCGCCTGGACCAGCCGATCCTGATGCCGGCGCAACTCCTCCAGCGCACGCTGCTTTTCCGCTACTTCGCGCGCCAACTCCCGGGTGCGCTGGGCCACCTGCTTTTGCAGAGTGCGCGACCAGACCACCGTCCCCCCGAGAATCAGCAAAAGCGGAACCGCCACCAGCGCGACATAGCGGGCAGCCAGCTGCCAGGAAACCGGCTGAGGCTCCAGGACGCCGAGCCACCTATCGTGGATCTTTTGGTACTGGCCGGTGCGCTTCAAAATAGCCAGCCCCTCATTGAACTTATCAAGCAGTTCAAGGTTCCCTTTTTTCACCGCATAGCCGTAGGACTGGGTAATGATCGGTTGGGCCACCGGGATGATGCGTTTCAGCCCCAGTTCCTTCTCCAGATATTTCCCGGTCAGCCGCGAAACCAGGGCACAATCGTACTTCCCATCATTGAGAAGCCTGAGCGCATCGGCCAGAGTGTCAGTCAGAACCAGCCGGGCGCCCGGATCAAAGCTGCGCATGAAGTCCTGCATGATGCTGTTTCTCATCACGATGACGGTCTTGCCGTGCAAGTCGTCGATCGAGCGGATTCTCCGGTCATCCCTTCTGATCCAGATGGACTGATAGAGCAGCGCGTGGGGCGTGGAGAAATCGACCTCCCCAGTGCGTTGCGCCGAGAACGCCATTCCCTGCACGATGTCCACCGTTCCGCCCTCGAGCCCTTGGCGCATTTCGTCCCAGGGGCGAAGGTTGATGACCGCATTGAGCCCCATGACCTCGGCAATAGCGTGGGTCAGTTCCACGTTGAAGCCGGCCGGCTGTCCCAGTTTGTCGACATATTCGTAAGGGGGGTAGTTGAAGTCGCCGCCCACCACGACAGTCGCCTTGCTGTGCGACCCGCGCTGGGCGAACGCGCTCCCCGCGGTCAGCAATAAGAGCAGAAGCAGCCCGCAGACAGGCAACCGCCCGGGGAAAAAAGAAGGACGCCAGTAAGCCCGGTACAGGCGGATCCGGGTGGTCAAGTAGCTATTAAAAGTTCGGTTAAGGTCCACGGGAAAAGTACCTGCCACTAGGGGGAATCTGGACCAGCGCGCCAGCGAAGTCACCGGGAAATTAATGGCATAGATAGCCTGGTAAAGTCAACAGGACGTTAGCAATCGGTCCTATCTCAGCAAAAAGCGGCTGAGACTCCCAAAAGCGAGTCAGTAGGTATTCTGATTATGGGAGGAATAATTTGTGCCTCGGAAAGAGGACATTTTCGTTGTTAGCCGCTAATGCTACACAGTGTGCTGCCAGCGTCCAATCGGGGAACCCTTTTGTACCACAAGGCGCTCAACGTTAGACAGAGATGAAAGTAAAAAACGCATCTAAAACGGAATCAAATAGGGAATGGGTTTCTGCAGGTGGGGAGGATGGATTGGAGGGCTGAAAGGTGTCCAAAGACTTCGGACTGGTAACCCGGCGTACTGGGGGACCAGACGCGTTGAGGGGGCCACGAAAGGCCCCCTCTAAATACTTTGCCTGAGTTGGATGACTACTGCACCAGCCCCACCGAGCCGGTCGTTGCCCCAGGGACGTTTGCTCCGTTTCCTGTCGACTGCCAGACGATCGTCACCCGATCACCGATAGCAAAGGCCGTCGTCGTCCCGGATGCCGTGCAGGAGTTTCCGCTCGTGGCGATGGAGCAACTAACAATAGCAGCAGTTGTTGAAGCTCCATTTTTGGTGATCGAAACTTTCCAAGTCCCTTTATTGGGGGCGGTGTCGACCCAGGCTCTCATGGACTTGAGAGTAATCGGGGTTTGGATGATCACGTTGTAAGTAGTAGTCGTGCCACTGTTGTCTGCCGCAATAAGGGCGGCTCCGCTCACCCACTCCAGGAAGTCCGGGCCGGTTGCACCGGTCGCTCCGGTAGCACCCGTCAGGCCCTGGGGACCAGCGGGACCGGCTGCGCCGTTTGCGCCAACCGCACCCTGTGCACCGACCACGCCCTGTGCACCAGTATCACCCTTGACACCCTGCGGACCGGTCGGACCGGTCGGGCCGGTCGGGCCCGCCGAGCCCTGCAGCCCCGTCGGCCCGGTTGCACCAGTGGGGCCGGCTGCGCCCTGAACACCCTCAGCGCCGTGAACGCCCTGTGCCCCTGCCTCACCCTTTTCCCCTTTATCACCCTTGGCGGCCAAGACTGCCCATTTTGTGGCGTCGGTACCGGGATCAATGCCGATACTGGGTGCCATCGCAATGTACGAGACACCATTCGACGAGACGGAATCGTCCGCATTGTAGGCTGCTGAAGCATCCCATCCATTTTTCCAGATCAAACCTTTGGCGCCCGGAGCTCCAGCTGCGCCGGCGACGCCCTGTGCCCCGTTGGCACCAGCCACACCCTGTGCGCCGGTGTCGCCCTTGCTGCCCTGCGGGCCGGCCGGACCTATGGCACCCTGCGGCCCTTCCGGGCCCATTGCACCGGTGAGACCCTGAGGACCTTACGCGCCAGCGACTCCGGGAGCATTGCTGGCGTCGCTCCAAATAGCATAGGGTGCGACAACGAGTTTATCGCGCGTGCCAACGGGAGTCCCGTTTACCTCAACCTGCACCCAGAGTTGGTTACTGAAGTAGCTGGGGTTAAGCGGGGAGAAGCCTGTATCTCCGAGATTAACACTGATCAGCCGGGTAGTTTTGGTGACATTGACGGTTTGGGTTTCTTCCCAGTACTTGGTCCCGTCAACTTGGGCATCATACAGGGAAAAAATGAATGCAACAGGAGTGGCTATGGTACTTGTTGTCGGCGCTACAGCCAGTTGTTTCTGGTAAGGCAGTTTAAGGTCCGGCGAGGCTGCGGAGGCCGCGCCCACACAAATGGCGCTCAACAGAAAGGCGATAGCTATAAAGGTTCTTTTCATTTGCTCCCCCTTGATCCCTTGACTGGTGCCTTCTTTGGGCTGAATATCTTTCTTTTCAGTGAAATCATTCTGTAGCTTGCCAATGCTACCAAGCCAAGGCCCAATAGCGCGATTATCGACGGCTCGGGCACCAACGCAGGTGGGTCGGCAGGTATGGTGGTGAAGGTAGAGGCCTGATCGCCATCCGCCAGGACGCCGTCTGCTAGGGGTAAAGAAATGAAGTTGCCGATGGAATCCGTATCCAGCAGAGACCAGATAAAACTGACAGAAAATCCGCTCAGGGAGGCACCTGGAGCGATCTCGAAACCTTCATCGGCAAAGCCATAAAGCGTTCCTGGAGTAGCACCGGTTGAGGTGAAATTCGGACCCGCAAGATAACTGCTCCCCCAACCGATGGGAGTGGCGTCGAGATTCAGACCAAGGTAGAGTCCATACGCAAAATCGATGGTAAAACTGTCAATTGCCTGCCCGACAAGATCGTTGTTAATGGTGTAATGGTAACTCCAGTTCCCACCTCCAAGATCTTGGACTGTGTAATTGAGAGACGGAATAGCCACAACCGGGGCTGCATTGCAAAGGCTAATGACGGTGGCTGCCGTCAGTAATAGATACATCTTGAGGGTTCTTAACATAGATGCTCCCTCCGAATTTGTTTTATCCGCAAACGGATATGATGTCTCATGTGCCTAGGTGGTTCTAATCATCAATGCTTCAGCTGTATACTTTTAATATGACAGTAATAGGTTAGTTTAAAAAACCATATTGACCTCCTATTTTGGGTTAACATTTTAGATATCCAATTCTCCGCTACAATGAACATAGTCATCAGGAGTAACAATCCGGATTATTACTCCCGACAACGATGACATGGTGTATTTGCTTAAATTGATATCTATGAGCCAGGCATTTTTTTCTCACCTCCTCATGGTCATAATGGGTTCAAATTCACTCTGAAATCTACATAATCAATGCCAACATTAATCAACTGTAAGGCGTCTATATATTTACGATTGTTAATCTTAAACCCCCGACGCAGGAATTGTTTTGGCTGCTTTGCGCACATCAACTGTTCAAAAAAAGGACATTAGGGACCAGGCAAAATGGGCCGCCCTTTTTTCGGTCGTTACCTGGCCAAGGAACAAGACTGCGGACAGTGCGGTGATCAGCCAGAAAAAGGAAACACTAAGGTGGGAGTTTTGGGTCAAGTAGCGCAAGCAGGCCAGTGAAAGCCGTTCGCTCGGCGGGCTGCTTAAATAGTAGGCAATCTGTTCGATCTTGCTGTTTCTTCGAGGTCTTAATGATAAATCAACCGAGTTATCCACATGTTTTCATCAGCTAATGTGGAAGGAGTGTGCGAGGGAGGGACTCTATGGAATCTTAGGCAGGTCAGGCAGCGAGCTGGTTGCGATACAACAGACATATTGAGCGTTAGGAGTGGTCTCATCAGGTAACTGCTTAAACATTAGGCATTCCGTGACATCTCACTGTTTCTGCGACATCTTAATGATAAATCAACCGGCTTATCCACAGGTTTTCAGCAGCAAGTGTGGAAGGGATGCTGGAAGTGGTGAATCATGTTGAAAAGGGGGCAGTTAAGAGATCTGCCCCTTGTTTTACGTTTGGGAAACAACTCATACCGAACAAGCTGAAACATTGGCATGCCACTCACCGCACCCTCTTGACCGCACCCGCCGTTAACAACTGAGCCAGCATGTGAACTTCCGGATCGTAATGTTCGACCTCTTTATCGTTGGTAAATGTCCTGGAATTGCATTCGCGAGTGAACTTGGGCCAGATTAATTTCCAACTCACAGAACTGTCCATCTCATAGCAGTCTAAGCTCATTGAAGACCTCCCTTTAGTATACCTTAAATTAGTTTCAACTAAGACATAACCATCCGCGACGATTGGCACTGGCCGCAAAAAAAGAGCCACTAAGTAGATCTTATCGGCCCCTGATAGGAAACCTTTAGCAACTCTATGACAGTTTCGTCAGTTTTTCGTCTCATGACTGACAGTGGGGCAAGCGTAGAAAAGTATGAGGTAGGAGTCCTACCCAACCAACTGCCTACATTTTAGGCAATCAGTTGGATAGTACTGTTTCTGCGACATCTTAATGATAAATCAACCGGGTTATCCACAGGTTTTCAGCAGCAAATGTGGAAGGAGGGGGAGGACAAGGGATAACTTTTAGCCGGAACGCCTTGTTGGGGGGACCTATCGCACCTTGCGAAAAAAGAAAGGCCGCATTCGAAAATGCGGCCCCAGTTAAACACAGCAAGCGACTGCAATTATTTGCTCGGATACGGCTTCGAGTCACCCATGCCGTTGCCGCTCGGACCGCCTAGAGGGGCCGTTCCATAATGAGGACCAGTACCCGGCAATCTGCTGGGGGCAGTATCGCTGTCGGTATCTGTCGAACCGCCAGGGCTGGAACCTACATTGCTGTCAGAGGGTACGCTCTCTTGATCAGTTCCCTGTTGGTCACCACGATAATTGGGACTTGTATCAGTAGTCCCTGTATCCATGGAGCCACCTGTACCCGACCCGCTTGTCCCATTTATGGTATCCGTCGCACCTTGATCTTGCGATCCGCTGGAACCAGTACGGGCGTTTGCACTGCTTGTCACTGCTGAACTTCCGACTATTAAACTTATAAAAGCAATAATGGCTACTGACTTGAATAACACCTTTTTGCCTTCTTGCATAATTCCTCCTGTTACACTCCTTTTAGATCAGATTTATTACTTACATTATATTTTTAATTTCAAAAACACACAACACTGTTTTTTACTAATTATAAAAGACTGTAGTAGATACACATGATAATGGCCTAGTCGACACTTTAAGGAGGCCCCTTTCCTTCCCCACGCATTCAGCAGTATCTCCAGTTTAGTCTTAGCACTGTGCTCCCCAGGCTAGCTACCCCTCGCCCTCTGGGAGGGAGTATCTCTTCCGACCAATCGCGGAAAGGGACTTTGGTGCCACTGGAATCCTGTCCGACAGTTCGACTTTAGTGTGCAAGAGGCTGGTATACTGGCAACGGATACCTTTGTGGTAAGAGACGGCAAAATCGTGGCTCAATCCTTTACCGGTAAGATTACCCCGAAAAGCTGAAGAACCTCATTGCACACAGGCCGGAGATCTACGTGAAGAGAATGTATCGTTTTACCGACCCAACTCGTATGCCTGGAAGCGGCTTGCTGCCTGCAGCAGTTTTTGCCAAGGCCCTCCCGATCGCCGGAACCCCGGGGCAGGAATATGCTCAGCAGCGAGGCGTTCCCCTTGAGATAGCCGCCGCAGCAGCGCTCCGCTTCGAGGCGAATTTCGCCGGTCGACCCGCTGTGTTAGTAGCGCTTAGGGATCAAAACGACAAGCTTACTTCGGTGCACGGTCGTTACTTGCAGGCCGTACGGGGGCAAAATAAAATGCTCACCGTGGGAACGGGGGACGCTGCCCTTTCCTTTCTCGGGGGATGGCGTGCTGAGCCGTTCATACTGGTTGAGGGCCTTTTTGACGGGCTTTCTCTGGCGGCTTGTGGCTGGGCTTCGGTCGCCACCCTCGGCCGTCACATTTCCTGGCTCACCGAGGTTAGCGCTGGCAAGGTGGTCTGGGCGGCTTTCGACGCCGGCCGCTCGGGAGAGGCCAATGTTGCCTTGATGCGGGCGCAATTGGGCAAGGCCTCGGTGTGCCGATTACTACCGCCTCCCAGGTGCAAGGACTGGAATACTGCACTAGTCAAAAGGGGGCCGCTGCTGGTGGCTCGCTGGGTGAGGGATCAACTTAGGGTGCTGGAGTGATAAAGTGAACGAAATATATGTCAGTACCGATGTCGAGGTCGACGGTCCCATTCCCGGCCCCTATTCGCTGTTGAGTCTTGGATCGGCGGCATTCCTGCCCGACAAAACGCTCCTCAGCACCTTTTCGGCAAATTTTGAACTGCTCCCTGGCGCGCAGGGACATCCGGACACCATGAAATGGTGGGCCGGGCACCAAGAGGCCTGGACTGCCTGCCGTCAAAACATCCGCGACCCTCTCGATGCCATGACCAGTTACGTCGCCTGGCTGGAAAAGCTGCCCGGCAGCCCCATTTTTGTCGGGTACCCGGCGGCCTTCGATTTCATGTATGTCTACTGGTACCTCATTCGCTTCGTGGGTCGCAGCCCCTTCAGTTTCTCCGCCTTGGACATCAAGACCATGGCGATGACCCTGTTGCGCCTGGACTACCGGAAAACAACCAAGAAAAACATGCCCACACGGTGGTTCGACGAGGCTCCGCACACCCATGTCGCCCTGGACGACGCGATCGAGCAGGGAATGCTTTTTTGCAACATCCTCGCCGAGTCCCGGCGCTGAGATGTCGGTCAAACTGCCGGATACCGTCTGTTTCCGGGTGACTCGCGGCTGCAATGCGCGTTGCAGCTTTTGCCTGGCGCCCCCGGACGGAATAACCGCCGATGGCGCCGCCCTCGGGCGCCGGTTGGACTGGCTGCTGTCACACGGGGTGAAAACCGTTCACTTTTGCGGTGGCGAGCCCACCCTTCACCCGGCCCTCCCCGAACTGCTGAGGCAGGTGCATGCCTGCGGCGGGAAAAACCGGATCACCACCAACGCCATTGAGCTATCCCAGCCGGTGCTCTCGGCCTTGCGGGCCACGAGGACACTGACGAAAGTGAGCCTGCACGGTGATCGTACCTATCACAACCGGATGGTCGGCTGCGACGCCTTCGATTTGACCGTTAGCAACCTGCGCCGCCTCAAGGCTGCCGGGGTAACGACCTCCGTCCAGACGACGCTGGTGGCGGACGGCACCTGGGTGCTGGATTGGATCATTGATTTCTGCCTGAGTAACGGAATTGCCCGACTGAGCATTCTGCCATTTCTCCCCAGGGGAAACGGCAGGGATCGGCGCGAGGAATATGGATTTACGCTGGTTCAGCGCTCGGCACTGCGTGAGTTGGTAAAGAAGAAAAGGCGGGCTTTGGGCACTCGACTGGACTTGAGGTGGCTGGATCTGAGCGCAGGCAGGATTCACGTAGTAGAGCTGGATGGCAGGATACTGCTCGAGGGACCTACGGAAGCTAGAGACGACCTCGTTTGTCAGATTCCAACCGGGCACGAGTAAAACAGGTCAATGGCATAAGGACAAAGGACTGCTTATGCACCTTTCAGCGGATGCCCCGACATCCATTCATGCAAGGCGGCATCAATCCGCGATTGCCACCCCGCACCGGTCGCCTTGAAATATTCAACCACTTCTGGAGAAAGACGAATGGCGATAGGCACCTTGGTTGTTTCTGCTTTTGGTCGCCCAGGTCTACGAACCACCTTTGCCGCCGCAAAGAAGGCAGCCACCTGACCGGGGTCGTTCGGATCATACAGATCGGTTTCCGGGTCGCATGCCACCGACACATCAGAAGCGGCGTCGCGCTTTACCCTGTTCCAGTCACTCTTTGAAGTCTTTTTCAAGCCAGGCATGGTACGCCTCCCTTTCATATTTATGAGCTCTGCGAAAACTGATTATGCGCTGTTTCTCGCCTGGCAACCTACGAAGGTTGTCAACTGGAGATTTCGAGAACCAGCGGGCGACCGGCAGGGTAAAATACTCATTATGAGAAGGCTTTAGCTACCAGGATGTTGCGCGTGCTGGTGCACGTGAAGGAGGCACTCCATGCAGTTAAACGACAAGTTCAGCGTCCTCGACCTGATCGGTGCTGCTTCGCTTTCGGGAAATTCGGACCAGGCGATCCAGGCGCTGCTGGCTCAAACCGTTCTTGGAGTGGAGAAATGGCCGGCGCAGGCGATCGCCCAGTTGCTCGATGAGCTAAGCGACGGGATGTCGCTCGCAGATCCGTATCGCGCCGGGCTGGTGGCCTGGGCCTGCGGGTGCCTCGCCGAGATCGGGCACTCGACTCCCCGCTCCCGGGACGCGATTCTCCACTGGGCTGAATCCACCATCCAGTTAGCCTCTTCGCTGCAAGAACGGGTCTGCGAGACGCTCCCCACCGGCTCCTTAAGCCCGCAGGACGAGTTCGACAGGCGGCGGGAGGAGCTCGGGTCCGTCCTGCCCCTGGAGTACCGGGCCTGGGACGCCTTGACGACCTGTTATGCTGCGATCACCTCGACCCTGGTGCGGCATCCGGAACTGCGCCTCAGGGCGCGCCATCTCTACGACAAGACGCGCCAGCTGGCGCGCCACCATCCGACCGCTAGACACATTGCCGACCTGATCCTGATACCGCACCGAGAGCCGTTTTTGATTCTGGAACCGGCCCGGGGACGCGGCGTGCTCGCCGCTGTGGACGGCATCGAATCGATGTTCCAGTTTCTAGCCGTCATATCCGAGACTTTTGCGGATCACTTTGACCCCGGCCTGAAGCTCTCACCGGCTCAGCGTGCTGAGATACTCGGCTCTTCTGCTATCCCCGTCGCGGCGCCGGGAGCAGGGCCGGAGACAGTTCCCGAAGTTGCGCCTGAAGCAGCTCGAGAACTCGCTTCGGAAGCGGGGCCTGAAGCAACTCGAGAACCCGCTCCCGAAGCGGCGCCTTTCCAAACCAATTGGACCGCCTTTCACTGGTCGGCGCTTCGCAAAGACGGAACCCTCCCGATCATGAACCGGGACCCCTGGGAAGAAACCATCGGGCGCCAGCGCATCTTTGCCGAGGATGGCCCCTGGGATCCTAAAACGTTTGCCGGTTATCGCGTCATCCTGCTTCAGCCCACGGAGGTGGTCACCTTCCTCCTCTGGGAGCGGCACTATCCCGAACTGCGACCTTCAATCCAGGTGCTGGAGGTATTGGGAGCTGAGGCGACTAATGGTTGGATTACCCGGCTCGCCAGAGTTAATGAGCTCAACCTGGGCGACGCCGAACCGGATGAGTCCCCGTTGCAACTGGAGTTGCAGGTGTGTAACGGCATCATGTTGGAGCTCTCCGACAAGTGGTTCGTCGGCTTCATTGCACGCGCTATTCGGCGCATGGTGCCGCTTGCCCGCCAGCACTGGGCTCCCCTCCCCTTTGACCTGCTCGGACAGCTCCTGCGCGCCTTGAACGCACTGGAGGCTTTCGCGTTTTCGGATGAGCCCTTCGCCGGAGAGGAGCTGGAACCGCTGACGAGTGCCGTGCTCGACCGCGCCGTCAAGGCTGATCGGTCCCGGCTGGTCTCGCCCATCGTGGTCTGTTTTGCCCAGGCTGTCAGCTTCTGGACCCGCAAGGTGGCGCATCCGGACATCCCCGCCGGATTTGCTGCCGCGGCCCTCGGCGGCGTTCAGGGCGCCTGGCGCGAGGCAACCATGCTGGCCCGCCTGGAGGGGTATGCCCCTGATCCGGGCCTGCTGAAGGAGATTTTGCTGGCTGACCGTGCCTTGCTGGCCGAGCTATCAGCCGGAGGTGACCGCCCCTACTCTGACGAGCGCCGCTTGCGTCTGGCAGATTTGTGGCTTACTCGCCGCCCCGAATGGTGGCCGCTCCTTCCGGAGTATCCCAGGCACGGGCTCGACTACGAGGTGGTGCTCTCCTTTGCCGGAGAAGACCGCGCCCACGCCCGCGGGCTGGCTGCGGCCTTGATTCGCCGGGGTTGCCGGGTGTTTTTTGATGAATCCGAGCGCGCGGAGCTGCTGGGAAGAGAGTTGACCCCTCTGTTGCACAGTGTCTATCGGGATCGTTCCATGTACTGTGTTGCCTTCGTGAGCCAGGCTTACGCCGACAAGCCCTGGACCCAACTGGAATGGGCTGCAGCCACCGAGCGAGCGGCTGCAGAGGCTCAGGAATATATCCTTCCGGCGCGCCTGGACGACACGCAACTCCCCGGACTGGCCGTAACGGTGGGCTACCTCGATCTGCGTGGCATAGCGCCGGTCGACTTTCACCGCCTGGTAGCCGAGCGGATCCAGGCACGGATCGCTCACTTGCTCGCTTCGGGCATTTAAGCTACCCCGGCGCCCATAGGAGTCCACAGCGCCTTTTATATTTCGATGACCGCAAAAACAGATTGACGCACAGCGGCCAAAATGGTATCTGTTTCGATAGACATCGAATCAGGAGACTCCACCATGGAAATCGAACAAAGCATCGCCATCATGAAGGCCCTGGCAGACAAGTCACGGCTTGCCATCATAAACTCCCTGCTGGAACACCCTCAATATGTGGAAGAAATCGCCAGGCGCCACGCGCTTGCCACTTCCACGGTCTCTTTTCACCTGCGAAAGTTGGAGCAGGCGGGCCTCGTCAGCAGCCGCAAGGAGCAGTACTACGTCGTCTTTCAGGCGAGCGACGCCATATTCGACACTACGCTGCGGGAAATTGTCTCGGCTCCGCCAGTGGGCAAAGAACTTCAGGATCAGCGCATGGATGACTACCGCCGCAAAGTGCTGGAGGTTTTTTTCCGCCACGGCACCCTGGAGAAACTACCGACTCAGCATAAAAAACGCCTCATTGTGCTAGAGCAGTTTGCCCTGAGGTTCCTGCCGGAGCGACGCTACTGTGAACTGGAAGTGACCGAACTCATCACGCCGCTTTTCGAGGACTACTGCACCATCCGCCGCCTGCTGGTGGACGAGGCGTTGATTCGCCGGGAAGAGGCGGTCTATTGGCGGGAAAAGGCTCTGGGCGAGCCGCTAGTCCAACAAACAGTTACGCGGGAAATCCCCGGAGGGTCACGGATCATGAAGAAGGACGAAAAGCGCTCGGAGCTAAAGCGCATTTACAAAGAGAACAGCCACGATATAGGGGTTTATCAGATCAAAAACCGGATGAACGGCAAGATCTACATCGACAGCTGCAAGAATCTGGACGGCACCCGTAATAGCAGGCTGTTTCAGCTCAAAATGGGAAAGGTTGTTTTCAGCTCCGAGTTGCAAAAGGAGCTGAACGAGTTCGGCGCGGAGAGTTTCGAGTTTTCCGTGCTGGAGGTCCTCGAGAAGCCCGAACAGGAAGGAGATACCCTCCGACTGCTTGCGGCGCTGGAGTTGCGCTGGCTGGAAGAACTACAGCCTTTTGGTGAACGCGGCTATAACAGCATCAAGGCGTATCAGCGCGCCAAGGGACAGGTGAAAAGCCAGTGAAATCGTAAGGGAGCTGGTTAAGGTTACCAGCTCCCTGCGGCCGGATTGACTACCAACGGGCGCCGCCTGCCAATGGCACCCCCTTCCCACCTAATCCTTGCGTTATCCTCCACAAACGCATTCTGCTCTGAGAGCACAGCAGCACAAGAGAAGAGTGGTAAGATTTCCGTTGTGAGCAAGAGAGCGACAAATAGCGCCGCCGGCCCCCTTTTCAAGGGCAGCCGAGTTTTCCAACGGCATAATTGAAGCTGGAGGCGAAGCGATGGAAGGTAATTACGAACTGCTCAGGATGGAACTGACCGAGATCAATACCTACGTGCGGCATCACTTCCAACTCTTTCTCGGCTGGTACACCTTTTTTCTGACCGTTAATTTCGGCGCGATTGGATGGTTCACTAGCGTCCTACTGACCGGCACCTTGAAGGTCAGCCTCCCCATTCTCTTCGTCACGACTTTTTTCGTCATCCAACAGTTTTTTTCCTATGCAGCGTGCCTTGAGGTGCGTAAGTACCTTGTCACTACTTGTGACCGGTACAACGATCTGTTGGTGTCATTGGCAGCACCAGGCTTGCCGGTTCAGCCCAGATCACCCATCCCGGTAATTGTCTATGTGAAGGTCATCGGTTTAATTTGCAGTACGATCATTACTTTTGTGTTTTTCTGGATAGCTCTGGCAGTCGTCGCCCTACGCGTGGTACCTCTGTGACTGTTACCGCGCATCATCTCTTAGACGGGTACGCCTATGACTGAGAAACCCTTGAGAATACTGACAGCTGTTGCCGCCTACGATGGCCACGATGCCTCGGTACTGGCCCTGAACCGGGCCCTGCAGTCGGGCTCCTTTCCGGTTGAGGTTATCTACCTCGGTTTTAACATGACCGCCGACTGCATCGTGACGGCGGCGCTTCAGGAGGGGGCCGACGCCGTTGCGGTCAGCTCCTACAACGGAGGCCACCTCCAGTTTTTCCCGCACCTGGTCCGGCGCCTGGGCGAGGTCGGCATGGGGGAGGCATTGGTTTTCGGAGGCGGGGGCGGCACCATCCTGCCGGCCGACGCCCAGACCCTGGAGGACGCGGGGGTGGCAAAGATCTACGGCACCGGCTGGCCGCTGGACGCCGTCGCCGCGGACCTCTGCCGGCGGGTTGCTTGCCGCAGGGCGCAGGCCCCGGCGCCGCCACCCTTCCCTCCGCCTGCTGCAGGGCCTTTGCCGCCTGCGCTGCTCTCTCGACTGCTGGGCCTTGCAGAGTGGTGCGGATTGGATGACGGTGGCTTGCTGCACTGGCTCGACCTGGCCGGGGACGGGACGGCGAAAGTCGTGGCAATCGCCGGTGACGGCGGTAGCGGCAAGAGTACCCTCATCGATGAACTGATCCGACGCTTCCTGGACGCTTTTCCCACACGAAAAATCGCCATCCTCGCCAATGACCCCACCACCTCAAGCGCTAGCACCTATACCGCCTTCCTCGCTGACCGGGTGCGTATGAACCAGATCTACCATGACCGCGTCTGGCTGCGCTCGGTGGCAACGGGAAGCCCGTACGCCCCCCTCAGCCCGGCGCTGCCGCAAATGCTCAGGGTGCTGCGCGCTGGCGGCTTCGACCTGATTCTGGTCGAAACTCCGGGAACCGGGCAGACCGGCCTCGACCTGGGCGCTCTCCTCGCGGACCTGCTGATCTACGTCAAAACCCGCGAGTACGGCAGCGCCCTGCAACTGCACAAGGACCAACTGCTGCGCGACGCGGGGCTTGTGGTGCTGAACAAGTCTGACCTGGAAGGGGCCGAGGCTGCCTTCGGCGAAATGCGGGGCTTCCTGCGCGAACTCGGCAAGGATCAGGCACTGTTCCCGACCACGGCCAAGGCCACCCGTGACCCGGGGCTCGACCAGCTTTTCGCAGGGATCTGCCGACGGCTAAACTGGGAAACGCCACTTCTTGCGGAACCCACCGATATCTTTCGCTACGCCAAGCAAAACGTGCTGGTGCCCCACCGGCGCCGTGCCTACCTGGCGGAGATAGCCGAGAAGGTCCGCTCCTATGATCGCTGGTGCGCCGGCCAGCTGCGCGTGCAGCGCGAGCACCCCGACGACCCTGCCCGCCTCGACCCCGCCTGCGCCCGGATGCTGGAGCAGTGGCCCCAAAGGTGGCAGGAACTTTCCCTGCAGGCCGCCAGCCGGATGGGGATCGACCCCTGGGTGGAATCGCTCAACGGCCTGAGGCTCCCGCGGGTCGCCCTCCCCGACCCCGAGGACCGCGCCGAATCACTGCGCTTTCTGCTGCAGGAGGGACTTCCCGGCAGCTTCCCCTTCGTCACCGGCAGCTTCCCTTACCGCCCCGTTTCGGCGGGCGAAACGACACGGCAGTTCGCCGGGCTCCGGGGACCGGAGGAGACCAACCGCCGCCTGCATCTGCTCGCGCAGGGGGTCGCCCGGCCCAGGCTCTCCATCGCCTTCGACGGCATCACCCTGTACGGGGCGGACAGCGACGAGGATCCCGGGAGCGTCGGCAAGATCGGCGAGGGGGGCGTCGCCATCGACAGCTGGGAGGACATGAAGCTGGTCCTGGACGGCTTCCGCATCCCCGAGATCAGCACCTCGATGACCATCAACGGCCCGGCTCCCATGCTCCTGGCCATGTACTTCGTCGCCGCCCAGGAGATCGAACTGGAGCGCACCGAGCGGGAAAGGGGAGCATCACTTTCGGAAGCGGAGCGGGGAGAGCTCTGCCGCGCCACCCTGCGCGAGCTGCGCGGAACCCTGCAGGCCGACATCCTGAAGGAGGTCCAGGCCCAGAACGAAAACATCTTCCAACCCGATTTTGCCATCAAGCTCCTGGGCGACGTGCAGCAGTGGTTCATCGAAAACGGGGTGCAGAAATTCTATTCACTCAGCATCTCCGGTTACCACATCGGGGAGGCCGGCGCCAGCCCGGTGCAGGAGATTGCCTTCACCCTCTCCAACGGCTTCACCTACGTGGAGAACTTCCTGGCCCGGGGGATGGCAGTAAACTCCTTTGCGCCGAGCCTCTCCTTCTTCTTCAAGGTGTCTCACGAAGCGGAATGGCTCGCCTACGGTGCGGTGTGCCGCAAGATCTGGGCGATCGCCCTGCGCGACGTGTACGGAGCGGACGAGCGCGCCCAGCTCTTCAAGTTCCACACCCAGACCTCGGGCCGGGCGCTGCAGGCGGAGGAATGGGATACCCTCAACCCGGTCCGCATGACCTACCACGCCCTGGTAGGTCTCCTGGCCAACGCCAATTCCCTGCACGTCGATTCGGCCGATGAGCCGATGACTACGCCTGGCGAAAAGTGGGTGCGCCAGGCGACCATGATTCCCAACTTCCTGCGCGAGGAGTCGGAGGGTTTTCTGATCCAGAACCTGCTCTCCGGCTCCTACGCCTTCCGGGCGCTGGTGGCGCAGGTGCAGGAGCAGGTCCTGCAGGAGTTTGACCGACTGGATCAGCTGGGTGGTGTGGTTCCGGCCACCGATATGGGCTATCAGCGGCGCGCCATCGCCGACAACAGCGCCCGCTACGAAGAGCAGCGCCGACGCGCGAGTGCGGAGCATCCCGAGGAGCCCAGGCGCAGGATCGTAGGCTACAACGCCCACGAGCTTCCCGAGGGAAGTCCCGGGAAGTATCCGGCGGTGGCCGAGGTGGTGCGTCCCGGCCCGGCCGACTTCGAGCGGCAGCTGGGCCGGGTGCGGGAATTCAAGGAGCGCCACCGCGAGGATGCCCCGGTCTACCTGGCAAGGCTTAAGGACGTGGCGCTTACGGAGGGAAACGTTTTCGGCGAACTGCTGGAAACGGTGCGCCACGCAAGCCTTGGGCAGATCACCAGGACACTTGCCGAGGTGGGGGGAAGATACCGCAAGATGGTGTAGCAGGCACGGCAAGCTCTGATTATCGGGGGGAAACCTTGTATTCGCCCGGCTTTGGGCGGATAATGCCGATGGGCAGAGCAACAGAAAAATCAGCGTGGTTCGTCCCCCCTATCCAACAGGGGGGAAGCAGAACCTGGTGAGGCAGGGGGGTCATTGGCCAGGAGGAAGACCCCCCTGTCTCGCTGCGCGAGCCTTCCCTCCTACTTCGCAGGGGGGATATCCCCATGCCAGGAAGATATTTTCAGTAGATAGAAGTGACAAGGAGATTGCATGACAAAAGGACAAAGCATAGGGCAGAAACAAGTCATACCGGTTGCCAGGGTCAAACGCGGCACGCTCCCCGACAGCATCGACCGGCTGGTGCCCAAGGAGCGCCGCGGCCTGATCGTCGTCATCACCGGCAACGGCAAAGGTAAGACCACCTCGGCGCTCGGCATGGCGCTGCGGGCCTGCGGCCACGGCTTGCGAGTCTGCATCATCCAGTTCATGAAGGGGGACATCTTCGCCGGCGAGTGGGAGGGGATCAAGAAGTTGGACTGCGACATCGAGTTGCACGCCACCGGCAAGGGTTTTTGCGGCATCCAGGGGAATCCCTACCCGTACGCCGAGCACCGGGACAATGCCGATGACGCGATCGATCTCGCCCGGGAAAAGATGGAGTCCGGCGCCTTCGACCTGCTGATCCTCGACGAGATCAACAACGCGATAAAGTTGAAGCTGGTCGCGTTGGAACAGGTGCTGGGAATCCTGCGCGACAAGCCCCCCCTGATGCATCTGGTTCTCACCGGTCGCGACGCCCACCCGGAGGTGATTGAACTGGCAGACACGGTGAGCGAGGTGAACGAGATCAAGCACGCCTACCGCCAGGGAATCGATCCTCAGCCTGGAATTGATTACTAGCACTACCCTCTCTCAGAAGGCCGCAATTAGTCCCTCCCCCTTCAAGTAGTTGCCACCCTCAAAACACTCCCTCCCCACTTGCAGGGAAGGGAGTGTTTGCTCAACAACTCCACATGCCTCGAGCGAAGTCGAAGGGCAAACGAATCGGCAGCTTAAGTTGGACAGGGTACTAGGAGCTTCTGAGAAGGGACGGCTTTCCCTCGCTCAGAGTGCCACGACTTGCAGATCTGCAGCGCTGCTCCTGTCTTGAATAATTCATTTCAGCTGGTAGATTTATTAGTGCTTACCAATATGCATCCTTGCCTTCAGCTTAAAACCTGTGGGACTTATCTTGGCGATGACATCCAGGCCTGCAAAAAAGGAGTCAGCAATGTCTAAAGGCGCGAATCAAAGCCGTCAACCAAGTCTCCGAAGCAAACATTCGCAGGGCCAGGCCTTAATCGAATACGTTCTGATCCTTGTTTTGATCGCAATAGTCATTATGGTGGCACTCAGCGATTTTGGCACAACAGTCAGCAATAGCTACAGTAAGGTGGACAACTCCTTACAGACGTTGAACGGCAATGGCAATGGCAACGGAAATGGCAACGGAAATGGCAATGGCAATGGCAATGGCAATGGCAATGGCAATGGCAATGGCAATGGCAATGGCAATGGCAATGGCAATGGCAATGGCAATGGCAATGGCAATGGCAATGGCAATGGCAATGGAAATGGAAATGGCAATGGGAATGGAAAGTAAAAAGACAAGTCGGTCGCGTTGAAGCATGAAACGCGACAGCGATGCCGCCTCAATGCAGAGATGTTACCTGGCGATGAACCCGTTCACGGAAATGTTGCGTGGCGATAAATCCGTTCAACGGCAACCTATCTGTTGCTTCCCTCCCGAATCCACCACCAGCTACCAATTTATGACAGACTTTTTTCTTCCTCCAGGGCGATCCGCACCGACTCTTCGTAGGGGGTTAGACGGAAGGGGATCAGTTCACGGATGCTGTTTTCCCGACAGATCACCTCGCTGGCCAACCCTTCAATAAGCGGCATGGCGATGGAAGCCTTGACCGGAGTGATCAACCCGACCCAGTAGGAGGAGAGTTTCGGGGTGAGCACCGGGACAGTTACGATGTACAACTTGCGCCCCTCGATGGCCGCAAAGCGCTCCATCATCTCCCGGTAACTAAGGATATCGGGTCCGCCGACATCGAAGGTCCCGCCGCTGGTGCGCTCCTCCTGCAAACAGCCGGTCAGATAGCGGATGACGTCGTCCACGGCAATCGGCTGGCACCTGGTGCTGACCCAGCGGGGGGTGATCATGAGCGGCAGGTGCTCCACCAGGGAGCGGATCATCTCGAACGACGCCCCTCCCGCACCAAAAATGACCGCCGCACGCAGGAATGTCGTGGCAAATCCGCCGCTTTGCAGTATCGAGGCGACCTCGAGGCGGCTTTGCAAATGACCGGACAGCTCCGGCCCCGTCTCCCCCAACCCGCCCAGATAAATGACCCGGCGCACCCCGGCCTGGGTTGCTGCCAGGGTGAAATTTTCGGCCGCCTGCCGGTCCCTCCGTTCGAAACCGGAGCGCCCCGCCGCCATGGAATGAACCAGGTAATACACCGTGTCCACCCCCTCCAACACTGCGGGGAGCGTGAGCGGCTCCAAAAGGTCGCCCTTGACGATCTCAACGCCGGCGGGCAACTGAGACTCCCGCCGCACCAGACAGCGCAGCGGTACCTCCGCGGCAAGCAGTGCCTTTACCAAACGCCCACCGATAAAACCCGAGGCACCTGCAACCAGCACTTTCTTGGTCATCATGCTTCCCCCCTCCCCTGCAGCCCGGAAATTTCCCGCATCAGCTTCAACACCGCCTGTTCCTTGGCCTTGGCTTCAATGTCCACGGTCATCTCGCGCTCCAGCCAGCATTCGGGCAGGTCGGCTAGATCGACGTAATCGGCATGGGGCTTGGTATTGCCTTTCTCCCAGCCGCCCTTGGGCGAGGAAAGGTGGCAGTACTGCTCGCGCCCGACGGCCTGCCAGGTCTCGCCCGCCAGACGGGTCGCCTCCTCTATGCTCAACCCGTCAGGGTTGCAGCGGTGGTGATGCACATCATACACCAGGGGGATCGACAGGCGCTGGCAGATAGGGAGCAGGTCCCGCACCGTGTAACTGACATCGTCGTTTTCCAGCGTCAGCCGGCTTCTGACCCGGTCGGGAAGGTATTCGACCACCGCCCCTAGCCGCTGCAACGCCTGTTCCTTGTCCCCGTAGGCTCCGCCGGCGTGGATATTGATGACCTCGGCACCGACCGCTTCCGCCAGCATCCCCTGATATGCCAGTTCCCCGATCGAGTTTTCCACGACAAGCGGCGTGGGCGAGGACAGCACGACGAATTGGTCGGGATGAAAGCTAAGGCGAATATCGTTGCCAGTGGCATAGCTGCGAATCTGTCCCAGCAGCTCCCCGATGAGGGCTCCGTCGGGCAGGTCAATAAGCTGATATCCCACCTGCGGGTGGGTCATCCGGGGAAAAAGCGGGGACATGATCCGGAAGGATCCGATACCCAGGCGCTGCACGGTTTCCAGCGCCAGCTTCAGGTTGACGGCATTGTGGGTGCAGATAAGGGATAGTTTGGCCAGCTGTTCGTCACGCGGCAAAGACGACAGCGCCTTGGCAGTGGTGGTACGAAACGAAACCGGCTCGCTCATAAAAAGGCAGCAGAGCCCAAGACGCATGTGTGATTACCTCTTTTTAGTGGGGCTGAGACGCGAATTCGCGTCGAATCTCTTCGATCCTGCTGCGGTTCTTGCCCAAATCGGAATGTCCCAGGCGCGAAGCGGAACGGAGCTGAAAAACGCGCTGCCCGCGATCCAGCAGGAACTCGCCATCGTCAACGAAAAGGGTCGTGTGAAATTCAACCCGGAGGTAGTCCGGCTTCTCCTCGATAATCTTGGTGTCGCTGCGCCCACTCAGCATCAATTTGAGGCGGGCCAGGGCGGCCTCCGGCTCCCCGGTGAACGCCAAGGGGGCGATTTTGTGCTGCTCGTCTGCGGCCTGGCTTGACACGCAGTTGGGGGAGGCGGGACAGGCGAGCAGCCTGCCGTCGCGCACGCCGAGGTTTTTAGGCCTGTCACCGGCGCACCCGGTCAAAACGAAAAGCAGCAAAGCTGTAAGTGTCGAATATTTCGCAGTATGCCTCATGGTTTCAGCGCTCCTTTCATCAGCCAAGCAACTATTTGCCCGGTACCGGGTACGCCCGCAGGTAGCACCATTGTTGGGCGAATGATGATTCGCCTCTTGGCACCTTGCCCCTCATCCGGAAGCAAGACTATACCATATTAAACTCGCAGCGTTGCCTGTCAGCTAACCGCGCCTAGCATCCAGCTTCCCATTCCCTCTTATTGAGGGCTGCGGGGTTCTTTACACCAGAAGGGCGTCCGTCGGGAGCCTGTACCGATAAGCAAAATTATCTTTAGGTTACACGGGAAATGCCGAATAGATACCATGGAAAAACACCATGAACTATATTAGCATACAATAATTTAATTTTCATCCAGATGATTGGTGTAAAAATAGGTGCACTAGTCCTCATTCTGTCGTTAGAGAGTAGGTTATTCGATGCCGATTAGCACACAACAATCTTCAACTGACAGTCCCGGCGCAGCAATGACGCACGGCCAGCGCCCCTCGTCAGAATCCGAACCCGAAACGCAGACGCATGCGCTCACCTTACTGTTGGTAGAAGACGACCTGCTCAGTCGCAGCATGCTGAAGGTGCGTGTTAACGGCCTTTTCAAGCAGGTCTTCGAAGCAGCCGACGGCACCGAGGGGCTGCAGCTTTTCTGCCAGCACCAACCAGATATCGTGCTTACCGACCAGGTGATGCCCGGGCTTTCAGGCCTGGAATTGCTGCGTGAAATCCGCCACCGGGACGAAAACCCGTGTGGTACTGATGACCCCCATCGACAAGGACATTCTCCTGGAGGCGATCAATGGGGGGATCGAGAGGTTCATTCCCAAACCCTTCGACTTCGAACTGCTGCTCCGGACCCTGAACAGCATCGCCAGGGAAATTACCAATGAACGCATGCTGCAGCAGCACCGTGAACAGGAAGTCGAGCTGCTGCGCCTGCGGGACAGCTACCATTCCATGCAGCAGGAGTCGGCTTTTCGCAAAGAACGGCACGTGGTGCGCCACGACCTGCGCAACCAGGCGCTCCCCGGCGCCGGCGGGGTCCGCTGGGCCATAAAGGTCGCCTATTCCCCCCGGGACATTATGTGCGGCGACGGTTACTCGGTGCGCCGCCTCTTCGACGGCCGCCAGCTCATCCTGGTCGTCGATGCCATGGGTTCCGGCATGTCCGCCTCGCTCACCGCTATGCTGACCACCTCGTTCTTCAACTACCAGGTGGAAAATGTGCACATGTGGGAAATTTTCACCCTGAGAATTTTCCTCAAACGCTTCCAGGAATACCTCTCCAGCGTGCTGCTAGAGGATGAGGTGCTTTCCTGCGGATTTTTCCTGGTAGACCTGGAGCAGGAGGAGGTAGAAACCGCCCTCTTCGCCCTCCCCCCGCTACTTTTGCGTTCCCTGGATGGCTCAGTGTCCAAGATTCGCGGCGCTAACCCGCCGCTTGGCACCTTCCCCAGTGAAATCAAAATCAACACCGTATCCCTTTCCGGAGTGGCGGACCTGCTGGTCATGACCGACGGGGTGTCGGATGCGCCCCTCTTCCGGGGTGGTTCCTACCGCGAGGTGCTCGAGTCCGACTTTCGTGCGGCAGCTACGCTTAAGGCGCTGCTGCGCCGTTTCAAGCGGCAGACGGATCCGGAGGACCAGGACGATATGACCCTGCTGCACCTGCGGCGCCTCGACTTCACCGACAACTGGAACTGGACCAGGAGTCCGGAATTGACTCTGGCGGGATTGAGCGCGGCAATCAGGGACCTCCTTACGGCCTTGGACGGGGAGACGGCTCTGGGTGCCGTCGAGCGCGATGAAGTGGAGATCGTTCTGACCGAGGCACTGCTTAACGCCTTTGAACACGGCTGCCTGGGCATCAATCAGGAGCAAAAGATCCGTCTGCTGCAGGCAGGGGAATACGATGATGCCCTGGAAACCCTGGCTCCCCTTCCGGGAGCTGTCATGGTCCTTTCCGCGACGCTTTGGCGCGGCACGGACCAGCCGCTGCTGCTGGTCGAAGTGCAGGACAGCGGCCCCGGTTTGCCGGACCAGACCCTAAGAAACCACGCCCGCGGCACCGCGGCAAACGGACCGGGCCTGAAGATCATCGGACGCTTCTGCGACTCCGTTTTCACCGGCAGCCCCGGCGGCCACCTGATTATCCTCAAAACACTGGAAGGAGATGACAGTTATGCAGATTGAAAAAAGCGGCAGCAACGAATTGACCATCAGCGGCAACATAAAATCCATTGAAGACGGCACCGCGATCAAGGAGGCGCTCAACGCCTGCAAAAAAGAAGGAACCACCGGCGTGCTGCTGCGGATTCAGGACTCCTTTTCCATGACCTCCACTGTCATCGGTTTCCTGATGAAGCTCGTTAACATAGACAAGCTCCGGGTCTCTCTGGTTGTGGGTGACGCCCGCCTCTACCAGCTCCTCGATGAGTTGAGCCTGGTACAGGCTTTCAATGTCCGCTTGATCGAAAAATGACAGCAGGTGTTTGATAAACAACAGTAGATACCGGTAGGGAGAAGGTATGACGCCATTGCGAGATTGGAAAATCAGGAATAAGATCATTGTCGTCCCGGCACTGATGGTCTGCATCATGACCGTGTGGGTTATTTTTTACCTGGTGCCGCTCTTTGAAAAGGGGCTTCTCAAGGAAAAGCAGACCGCGACACGGCACGTGGTCGAGCTCACTTGGGGGCTTTTGGCCGAGATCGACGGGCAGGTCAAAAGCGGAGCGCTCACGCTGGAAGACGCCAAGAAACTGGCGGCTCAAAGGCTCGGCAGTCTTCGTTACGGGGAGCAGGATTACGTCTGGCTCAACGACCTGCAGCCCCGCATGATCATGCATCCCTTCAAGCCGGAGCTAAACGGGAAGGATCTAAGCGACATCAAGGACAGTAACGGGAAGCCGATTTTTGTCGAGTTTGTCAAAGCCTGCAAGGAAAAGGGCGCAGGTGAGGTCGATTACCTTTGGCCCAAGCCGGGAGCCAGCGAACCGGTCACCAAGATTTCCTACGTCAAACTCTATGAGCCGTGGGGCTGGGTGGTGGGAAGCGGCATCTACGTCGACGACCTATACCGGGAGATGCTGAACATCAAGCTGATACTGTTGGGCGGCGACTTGGCCTTTGCCGCCTTCATCATGGCAATCTCCGTACTTATCAGCCGCCAGGTGACGGTGCCGGTGCGCCAGATGGTGCACATGGCGGAAGACCTGGCGCACGGAGAGGGCGACCTGACCATGCGGCTCGGCCTGACCCACCGCGACGAAATCGGCGAGGCGGCCGGCTTCATAGACCAGTTCATCGACAAGGTGCAGCACAGCGTGGCCCAATCCGTCGCGAGTTCGAACGAGACGGCCGTCGCCAGCCAGCAGCTCTCCCAGATCGTCGGCAACCTGACCGCGACCGTCCAGCGCCAGACCGACATGATTGGCGAAAGTAACCGGCTGACCCGGGACGTGGCGGGCAATCTCGACATCACCGAGAACATGGCGATTTCGACGACAGAAACCATCGAGGCGACCCGCACGACGCTGGCGCACTTCGTAGAGGATCTGAACCGGGCCGGGAGCATCATCATCGGGGAGTCGGAGAGTCAGGCGGCGCTGGCCGGGCAGACCCAGGAGCTGGCGGCCAGGGCGACCGATATCGGCATGGTGCTGGAGATCATAGCCGACATCGCCGATCAGACTAACCTGCTGGCGCTGAACGCCTCCATAGAGGCGGCCCGGGCTGGAGAGGCGGGGCGCGGTTTTGCCGTGGTCGCTGACGAGGTGCGGGCGCTGGCTGCTAAGACCCAGAGCTCGCTGGTTCAGATCAACGCCGGGGTGCAGGCGGTCGTTAAAGGAGTGGAGCTGGTCTGCGGAGCCAACGAGAAGAGCGCCACGCGGATGCGCGGCATAGCGGAGGAAACCCGGCGGCTGATCGTGAATGTCGCCGAGACCGATGAAAGGCTGAAGGGCGCCGTCGAGATCTCCTCAAACCTGGTCAACAAGAGTACCTACATAGCGACCCGCACCAAACAGTTGATCGAACTGCTGCAGCATATCATCGTGTTGTCCGAGCAGAACAACTCCGTAGCCGGCGAGGTCGGCGGGGTTGCCGCCAACCTGGCGCAGAAGTCCGAGAATCTGCGCGGAGTGCTTTCCCGGTTCAAGGTGTAAATTTTAGTTAACGATACCATAGGCCTTGATCCCCCATTCCTTTCAGGTCCCTCCCCTTTATGGGGAGGGACCTGAAAGGGGAAGCCTACCCCATCCATTCCGGATGTTTCGCCGTGCTGTCAAAGTGATCGCTTGTCTTGAACAGTTCAAACTCCCCCGTACCGGCAAACTTCTTGGTCCGCGCCAGTAAAGCGGCAATTTCTCCCTGTGTCATCGGTTTAAAAGTACGCGCCGCCTCCAGCGCCTGTTTCAGAACCGTCATGCTGTCTATACCGGTAATGACGCTGCCTGGCGAGACGCTCATGACATAGTGCAGACATTCCATCGCACTGACGGCGTTTGACTTGAGAATGAAGGTGTCCCCCATCGGCTTCATGGAAAGAACGCCGATCTGTTCGGAGACCAGCCGGGGCAGCACCTGGTGCTCGAAACTGCGGTAGTGCGCGTCCATCACGTTGAGCGGCATGAGGACGGCGTCGGGCCGGAAACCGTAGGTTCTTGCCAGGTCAAGCATGTGCAGGTGAATCGCCGGATCCTTGTGCCCGGTGAAGCCGAGAAAGCGTGTCTTTCCCTCCTTGCGCGCTGCGAGGGCTGCCTGCACGGCTCCGTCACGGCCAAAGAACCGGTCCGGATCGTTCATCCGGATCACCTCGTGGAACATCAGCAGGTCGACGTGATCCGTCTTGAGCCGGCGCAGCGACTCATCGATCTGCTTGGCAGCCGCTTCCCTGGTTCTGCCGTCAAACTTGGTCATGAGGAACGCTTTCTTACGGTAGCCGTCCTGCAGCGCCTTCCCCATCCTTTTTTCACTCTCGCCATCATTGTAGTCCCAGGAGTTGTCCAGGAAGGTGATGCCGTTACTGATGGCGGCCCTGATGATCTCGATGGACTCCTTGGAATCGGCCTGCTTACCGATATGAAATCCACCCAGCCCCACCAGGGAAATTTCCTCCCCCGTGCTCCCCAATTGCCGATACAGCATGTCGCCGCGCCGCACCGCAGTTGCCCCAAAAGCGAGTTTTTCCAGGTCGATGAATTGCTGCGCCATCACCGCTCCCGCTACTAGCGAGCTATTTTTAAGAAATTCTCTTCGGTTCATGGTTACCTCCAAAGATCCGGGGACGGCAGGTAACCTGCCGAAGTTGCGCGGGATCAATTTAGAGCATACAAACATATCGATTGGCGTCAAGCAAATGCGTCTCTAGCTGTGGGATCAAGTTAGGGTGGGAAGGCGCTGTTAACAGGTTGTTTTTCGCCTTTTCCAACGATTAACGACCTGCGGAAACCCTCCCTCCCCTTCAAGGGGAGGGTAGGGGTGGGGATGGGGATCGTCGGGGGGCGTGGGGTTTTCAGCAAAGCCGAGGTGAAAGAGATCCTTTAACTATTTCGCCTGATCCTTGATCATCTCGACTTCCAGGCTAATGGTGATCTCATCGCCCACCACGACGCCACCGGTTTCCAGAGCCTTATTCCAGACCAGCCCAAAATCCTTGCGGTTTATCTTGGTGGTCGCGGACGCGCCACGCCGGGTCTTGCCCCAGGGATCCTTGGAGTCGGCGCTCGGGCCTTCCACGTCGAGCTGCACCGGGCGGGTAACCCCGTGCAAGGTGAGGTCCCCGGTCACCTTCAGCTTGTCTTTACCGTTTTTAGCGACCTTGGTGGAGACAAAGGTCATGGTCGGAAAGTTGGCAACGTCGAAGAAGTCGGCGCTTTTCAGGTGCTCGTCGCGCTTGACGACGCCGGTGCTGATCGATTCGGTGGCAATACTGACCGCGACCTTCGATTTGGTGATGTTCTGGTCATCGATGTCAACGGTTCCCTGCACCTTGCCAAAGACACCTTTTACATTGGATACCATCAGGTGACGAACTTTGAACTGGATGTTGGAATGATCCGCATCGATGTTCCAGGTGGAAGCGCCGGCAAGCGCGGGAAGGGTAAGTAAAAAAGCGGCGAGGGTCAGGCGCATGGTGCTGAACAATGCTTTCATCTTTCTACCTCCTGGTTAGTGGAGTGGTCCACGATTAAAGTCAGTCGAACGCATAAGCGTCCATTGCTAGCATACCGAAGGCATAGCTTCGGTGCAGTGTCGTCGCCTGGGCGCTGGTGCCAGCGCCTAGAGCAACGAAAAGCGGTATGAAGTGTTCGATGCTGGGATGGTTCCTGGCCGCGTCGGGCGCCAGGTCGTACCAGGCGAGCAACTCGCCGATTTTGCCGGCCACCAACCACTGCTCAATCTGATCGGCAAAGGTCACGGCATAATCGAGGGGCGGGTCCTGCAGGCAGAACCTGCCGAACTCGCGCAGGTTGTGGGTGATGCTCCCGGAGGCCACCACCAGCACATTGTGCTCCTTCCTGATGGCGCCAAGCGCCGCCCCGATTTTCAGGTGCTGCCGAGGGTCCAGGTCGGCCTGCAGGCTGACCGGCAGCACCGGGATGTCGCCCAGCGGGTACATCAGGCTGACCGGGATCCAGGCGCCGTGGTCGATGCCGCTTTGGGTTGACCTTTCTGCAGCGACGCCGACTGTAAGCAGGGCCTGCAGGACGCTTTCCCCCAAAGCTGGGGCACCGGGGGGCTGGTAGCTGACCCGGTAAAGCTCCTCGGGAAAGCCACCGAAATCGGCGACCTGGCGGTAGTTAGCCGCGACACCGACGGTTACCCGGCGGGCAACATTGTGGGCTGATACAACTATGATCGCGTCCGGCCTGCCGATAGTTCCGGGAAAGCCCTGGAGAAACGAGCGTGCCGGGATGTCGTCGATCAGCAGTGTCGGAGAACCGTGGGAAACGAATATACTGGGAATGGCGGGCATGGTCCCCTCTGCAAGCTAACAGGATAAAAGGAATCCTATTTGTCACAACTATAAAGCAAACCCAGGCGGAGATGGTAACACTTACCGGTAAAAGGCTGGTAATTTCAGGCACAGGAACAGGATTTTACCCCGGCAGGCGGGACGCTGGAGCGTCCTTTGATGCAGTTTCCCACGCGGGAGCGTGGGAGCGCTACTAGGCTCCCTCTCGTAGAGAGGGAGGATCAGGGAGGGGGAAATCAGCCTGGATTCGTCTAAAATCCGGCTCAGAACTCTTCGTGAAGACGCGCTAAGAGCTGGAGTCTTTGAACGCGGATGGGGTAAGGCTGGTCAGTTTCTTGAATACTTTGGTGAAGTAGGAGTGCTCCTCGAAGCCGAGTTCATAGGCCACCTCCTTGATGGTCATCCCGGAAAAGATGATGAGTCTTTTCGCCTCCAGGATAAGCCGCTTGTCGATCGCCTCGGCTGTCGTCAGACCGGTAAAAATCCGCACCACGGCATTCAGCTTGCGGGGGGAGCAGCCCAATTCCCCGGAGTAATAGCTCGCCGCGTGCCGGGTTTTGAAGTTCTCCTCAAGAAGGGTATTGAAGCGCTCCCAGAGACGCTGCGAATGGCTCAGCTCCTGAAAAGGGACCGTTATCAGCCGCAGGCGCAGCTGCTCTATCTTGGCGAGGAGCGCCCGGAGCAGATGCCTGAGGGTGGCGCCCTGGCGGCAGTCGGCCTGCTGCGACTCGACCCCGATGAGGGCAAAATAGCGGTCGATTGCGGCCGAGTCGTCACCTGACAGGGGGATATCTATCAGGCCGACGAACTGGGAGAAAAGGATCTGGGAGGAATTGGGCAGGAATTCGTCGTTGAAGCGCAGCACACATCCGGTCATGTTGAGCGAGGGAATGAAGCGGTGCATGCGCCCTTTCGGAATGACCAGCAGGGAACCCGCCAGTACTCCGGCTCTGAGATCGTCGAGCAGATGGTCCGCTCCCCCCTGCCTGATCCAGATGATCTCCTGGTATTCATGGCGGTGCGGCTGGATGACGTGCTGCATCAGGTACAAGGCCTTGTCTGCGTCTATTTCGAAGAACTCAAAGCTCTCACCCATTGAGTCAGGTAGGGCATGAGTTTCCAGGCTATCGACGAAACCCGCAAAGCTGGCTGTTTCCATGCATGGCACCCCGGCGCTGGGAGGTAACGGCTGGCGGGAATATAGCAGATTGCCTGATTAAAAGCCAAGCCAATTGAGACGACAGCCGGATAGCCCCCATCTCCACGCCGGCCCTCCCTTTGAAAGGGAGTGAGGAATCCGGTCCACGCGACCCGCACGTTGCAAACAACAAGCCCCCCTGTTGCCAGGGGGGCTTGTTGAGCAAGGTCTTTTTTCTGCACCTCGAGCCATCAGCGCTTGACTGGCCGAAGCTAGTTCTTGTGCTCGGCCTGGTGTTTGGCACCCCGGTACACGGGGCGGTGCAAGCGACCACCATAATGACCCCGGTCGTGATCGAAGCGCCGGTACTCCAGATCACGATAGTGCCGGATGTCGCCAATCCGGAAGCGCAGAAAGACAGGCGGATAATACCGGCGCGCCAGCGGCCGCCAGGGACCGTCGTAATAGGGACCCCGATACCAGCGCCCTCCGTAGAAATAAAAGAAATCCGCACCGTTGTACATCAGGTCGTAGGGAACACCGACCGCCACATACATGTTAAGCTCGGGCGAAAACAGGAACTGCGGCGCCTCGTTGACATAAACCTCGGCCGGCGCCGACAACGGATCCGGTTCCACCATCATCTCGGGCGCAGGGGGCGGCGCATCGTAGGGTGGCAACTCAACCTGGACGACGTTTGGCGGCGGAGGAGGCGCAGCTGCGACGACCACAGGACGCGGCGGGGGCGGAGGAGGCGCGACTGCCACGGAACGGGGCGCAGCGACACGACGGCCGGGCACCTGGTTGCCGTAGGAATACATGCACTGGACATAGGCATTGTCATACCTGCGCTGCGCTTCCCTGCCGTAGACCCGGGCCGAGTCGGAGCCTGCCGCTGTTCCGAAGAGTAGCCCGCTCGCGGCGCCAATGGCAGCACCTGCTCCCGCATGGCCGGAGGCCGCACCTAAGGCCGCACCAAGTCCAGCTCCAATTGCCGTACCGGCGACGGCTCCGGTGGCGACGTTTTGATCAGCGGTTTCCTGAGCCGGAGCCCCTAAGCGCTGCTCAGCCCACTGCCTGCAGGATGCGTCTTCGCTGCGAAAGGTGTCGAAGGGCTTTCCCTGTGCCGGCAGCACGTTGACACTCGGGCCCGTGGGAAGGGTCGCACATCCGCCCAGCGTCAGTAGTAAACAAAATGGCACGATTTTCTGCTTGAAACCCATTGTTGGTGTTACCTCCTCTCTTTCTGATGCTGGAGCGATCAAGAGTGCTCCCGTGATAAACTTGTCTTACTGGTCCGACTTGTCTTACTGATCTCACCTGCCCGACTAGTCAGACAGGTGAGTGATACCCTTAGCTATTCCCGGGAGCCTGCTCCCTTGCCGCATGACTTCTGGTGTTTCTGCTCCCACTGAGCCCGCAGCGCTTGCCACTTCGCCTGCTGGTCCGGGGTGAGCAGAGCCAGCAACTGCTTGGCCCCCTTGGCACGCTGCACGGCAAGATCGGCCTGAAGCGCCGAAACCTTGGCGGACTGAGCACGGATGGCGCCCTCGTCGGCGCTTCCTGACTGAATCAGGTTACGCAGCTGGTGCCTCTCGCTCCGCAAGCTGACCAGGGTCGGTTTGGCCTGGGCCCGGTTCTCCTGGAAGATCGCCCGCGCCTGCGTCTTTTGCTGATCGCTCAGCCCCAATTTTTTGGCAATTCTGGCGAAGGCGCGATGCCCAGCGCCATGTTTCCCGGTCTGGCAGCCATGCCGGTGCTCTCCCTGCGCCTGGGTCGCCGCAGGCGCCGCCGCCGTTTCGTCGGCCAGAGCGAAGGTGCAGCCCAGGGCAGTCGTTGCTGCCAGGCCGGCACACAGTACCAGTGATCTTAGTGACGTTCTCATGTTCATTCTCCTTAGAGCCTTTGTGGGATTGATCCGATGTTCCAAGGCTAACAGGAGAATGAGGAGCAATTGTGGAGCAATTGCGAAAAGATACGCGTCCGCTTGGCGCCCGGAGCGGCCAGAGCGTTACACCACCACCTTGAATTCCGCTCCCTGTGCCAAGTTGCGCACCGTGAGGCTCCCCCCCATGTTCTTTTCGATAATGATCTTCGACATGAAGAGCCCCACCCCGGTCCCTTTGTCCGGCCCCTTGGTGGTGAAGTACGGCTCGAAAACCTTCTCCAGGATCTCCTCGGGTATGCCGCCGGCGTTGTCGGCAATGGTCACCACAGCCTTTCCGGCTTCCCGGCTGATGGTCAAGGTCACCAGCGGAGCCTCGGGGCGCCGCTCCAGCAGGGCGTCCCGGGCATTCATCAGGATATTGGGTAGCACCTGGCTGTACTCGTTGGGAAACCCGAAAATCTCCGGCTGCGCAGTGGCATGGAGATCGAGGCCGATCTGCTGATATTTAAAGCCATCCTCGATCAGCGACACGGTCCTGGCAACCACCTCGTGCACCGCAAACGCCACCTTTTCCTTGTCCGGCTTGAAAAACCCCCTGAAATCGTCGATGGTCTGCGACATGTGGTTGATGAGACCCATCGATTTGGTGACCGTGCTGTCCAGGTACTCGGCGCTGAAGGAGTCCATCTCGTAAAAGAGCCTCATCTGCTGCAGCAACAGCCCCAGCACGTTGAGCGGCTGGCGCCATTGGTGCGCGATGTTGTTGATCATCTCCCCCATCGCCGCCAGGCGGTTTTGCTGTAGCAGCATCCTCTCCTTCTGACGCAATTGCTCCACGGCCTCCAGTCGCGCCAGGGTTTCGGCATGCAGGGCCTGCTCGGCCTTCTGACGGCGTGCCTCCCGCGCCAGAGTGTCGAGAGCGAAGGAAACGTCGGTTCCCATCTGCCGCACCAGTTCGGCGTGCTGCGCGTCGAAGAAATCCTTTTCACCGGCGTACAGGGTGAGCGTGCCGATCACCCGCCCCTCCTCCTTCACCGCGACCGAAGCCGCGGCGTGAATGCCGAAGGCGCGTCCCTGAGCGTGCCAAGGGGCGGTGCTGGGATCGCTCTGGAAGTCGTTGCAAAAGCACAGCCCCCCCTCGCGAATCGAAACGCCGGTAGGCCCGGACCCTTCCGGCTCCTCCAGGGCCGAGATGCGGATCTGCTCCAGGTACCCAGTCGCGCCCCGGGCTGCCACCTGGAGCACCCGGCCGCTCCCCTCTTCCAGCATCCCGACCCAGGCGAGCCGGAAGCCCCCCTGCTCCACCGCGATGCGGCAGAAATCCCGGAACAGAGAGTCGCGGTCGGAGACCCGGACGATGGCCTGGTCGGTCTCGCTCAACACCGCATAGAGCCGGTGCAGACGCAGCAGGCTTACCTCCACCCGGCGCCGTTCCGCTATTTCCTTGCGCAGCGTGTCGACGGTCGCGGCCAGCTCCTCGGTGCGCTCCCGGACCCGCAACTCCAGTTCGTCGTGGGCCTCGTGCAGCGCATTCTCCGCCACCTTGCGCGGGGTCACGTCAGTGAAGATGGCGGCGAACTCGCCGGGGAGCGGGCTGTAGGCATAGATCGAAAGGTACTGCCCGGTCGCCTCAAAAAATTCCTCGAACTGGATCTCGCCACCCTCCAGCGCGACCTTGCCGCAGCTGCCGATATAGTCGAAGGCGTAAGTGCCGATCTCCGGAAAGACCTCCTTCACCCGGCGCCCCTCGATGTCCGCCTTTTGCACCCCGATGATCCGCTCGTAAGCCTCGTTGATCTCCAGGATCCGGTAATCGACCGGCTGCCCCTCAGCGTCCGTGATGATCCGGCAGTGAGCCATGCCGTTAATCTTGTTGGCAAAGAGCGCGGAATAGCGACGCTCGCTTTCCCGAAGCGCCTCCTCGGCCCGGGACTTGGCGAGCGCCACGGCCAGATATCCCGCGAGCCGCTCCCAAAGTGCGATCGACTCGGGGGTGAAACGGCCGCTGCGCCGGTCGTTTAACTGCAAAAGCCCGATGCGCTCCTCGCCCAGGCGCAGGGGGATCAAGGCGACCGACTGGTATCCCTCGCCATGGCAGCGGTTGCGGGTGCGGGCCTGCCGGTCGGCCTCGGAACTGGAGGCCAGCAGTTGCGAGGTGCTGTTGGTCCAGAAACTTCCGCCCGGAGTGAAGAACGGCTGCACCGGATCGAAGCGCCCAGCGATGACGTTGCCGCACATGCAGTCCAGGACCGGGTTCCCGGCTCCGTCGCGGGCTTTGGCACCCTCCTCGTCGCGAAAGCAGAGACTCTGTTCCTCACGAAGGAACTGTTCTGGAAAGCCCTCCGCCTGGAAATAGGGGTAGTCCTCGCCCTCACGAAGCCTGACCCCCACCGCCTCGCAGCCGGAGCAGTCCCTGAAAAAAGAAACGGCTACCCGCACCAGGTCCGTGGTTCCCCGGCTCTCGTTGGCCAGGCGCAGGAACTCCACGCTTCTTTCCCGCTCGCTCTCCGCCCGCTTCAGTTCGGAGATGTCGTCGGAGAAGATGACGATGCCCCCGATCTTTCCCGCTCCGTCGTACCAGGGACGGATTTCCCAGCGCACCCACTGCACCGAGCCGTCTTCGCGTTCGAAGCGGTCCGCCTCGGCCCGCAGTACCTCGCCGGCCAGCCCACGGCGGTGTGCCTCGCGCCACTGCAGGCTGATCTCCGGGAAGATCTGGTAGTGGGAGATGCCTGCCAGCTCGCGCTCCCCCAGGCCGTAGCTTTTGCGCCAGTGCCGGCTGGCGCACAGGTAGCACATCTCGGTGTCAAACATCGCCAGCGACGCCGGTGCGTACTCGACGAAGAGGCGCAGCCGCTCCTCGCTCCCCCGGAGCGCGTCCTCCATCCGCTTGCGATCGGTGATGTCGATGAAGCTCACCACGATCCCGTCGATCTCCCCCTGCTGGCTCCGGTAGGGGGAGAGCCGCTTCAGAAAGCAGCGCTCCCCGTCCAGGGTGGCCACCTCCCGCTCTGCGAAGGGAAGCCCCGCCAGGACCGTCTCGGCGTCCCGGGTAAAGGTGGGCCAGTCGATCTTGCCGGCCAGATGCCGGAAGAGGCGGCCGATGTCGGGGCGGGTCAGGTTGAAAACGGCGGCAACCGCCGGGGTAAAGCCCTTGATGTGCAGCCCCCGGTCCAGGAAGATGGTGGCGACCCCCGAACTGGCGAACAGGTTCTCCAGGTCGGTTTTAGCCTGGTTCAACTCCGTCAGCTTGCGCTGCAGTTCGGCGTTGACCTGATTCAGGTCGTCGTTGAGCACCAGCAGTTCAGCTTGGGAGTCCTCCAGCTCCTCATTGCCGGCTTGCAGCTCCTCGTTGGCGAGCTGGAACTTGTCGTTGATGGCGGTTAGCTCATGGTTGGCCGCCTGGAACCGGTCCTGGGAGTTTTCCAGCAGTTCCAAAGTGGACCGGAGCTGTTCCCTGGAGTACTGCAGCTCCTGGGTGACGGCCCCCCGTTCCTGCCGGGACGACTCCAGCAGCTCACGGGTCGCCTGGAGCTCCTCCCGTGCGGCGCGGAGCTGTTCTTCCAGCTGATTGCCCGGCAAAACCCCGGAGGGCCCGGCGTCGCAGGGAGTGACATGAGCGTTTTTTTTCGTCATGGCAATCCCCCGAGGGGAACGCAGGGGCAAGGCTGTGCCGCCGTTTCGCCCAGGCACTGTTCGATTGCCAACAGCAGCTTCCGGTAATCAACAGGCTTCAGGAGGTAGTGATTGATCCCGGCCGGCTCGGGGCTTTCCAGGATGGCTTTGTCGCTGAAGGCGGTCAGCACGATCACCTTGACGGCGGCAGCGACCAGCCTGATCTCCCGGGCCAGGCGGATGCCGTTCATGATCGGCATATTGACGTCGGTGATGACGAGCGCCGGCAGGTACTTCTTGAAACAGTCAAGCCCGCTCGCACCGTTGTCGGCGAGATGGAAGGCCAGCTGGGGAAATCGCATAGCGAGCATAGCGGCAAGGATTTCGCGGGCAGCCTAGCAGGTTGTTGAAAATCAAATAGATAAAACTGCGATTTTATGATACATTATCGCGCATAACTCGCTGCTATTACTGGAGAAACTTATGCGCGGACCAGACAGTAAAACAGAGGCATTGTTCACGT
>Ga0209123_1000565_pt1 | contig 45113 bp, 73 predicted proteins | sample BarGraIncu00431A_FD_184500 | JGI IMG/M metagenome (GOLD analysis project Ga0209123, IMG submission 184500) | Arctic peat soil microbial communities from Barrow, Alaska, USA - Barrow Graham LP Incubations 004-31A (SPAdes) (version 2) | ecosystem: Environmental > Terrestrial > Soil > Wetlands >...
AAGGTTTATATGGCAGCGGACACAAGGGGCTTAGTTGGTTATGAACGGCTGTCCGTACACAAACTCTTCACGTCCACGCACAAGCAGTGGGGAAAGTGGGCGATGGGAAGCGTGGGGCACATGCGGAATGCAGAGATTGCCGATGAGATGAACCTGCCGACGCTGGGATGGAAAGAAAGAAGGAACGCAACGCCACAGAAGGTTGTCCGATGCTATCTCGACGGGTTGCGAGACCAACTTGAGCAGCGCGGTTGTGTCGAGGGGAATGGCGCGATGGGAAACGATTTCCTGCTGGCGCTCGATGGGCACCTGTTCCAGGTCCTGGAGTTCTATGTACAGGACGTGCAGATTGCGGTCATCGGCTCGGGTAGCCCATACGCAGAAGGTGCATTGTACGCCCTGCTCAAATATAATCCAACGATGCCGCCCGAACAGATGGTTAGGTTCGCCGTAGAAACTGCTGCCAACTATAATGTTGCCATTGGTGGCGATATTGACGTGGTGACTATTTGAGGCTCGTTGAAATTACCGATCACCGCAACTGCGTCCCCTTCATCCCCCTGTGGGATATTCACTGGGAAGACAACCTGTGCGACAGGGACCGGTTCTACCGTACAGTGAAAGAGATCAGGCGGCGGGATGCTTGGACAGGGATAGGTGGAGACGCGCTCGCAATGAACTGGGACCACTCCGTTCGCTCTATGGCGGAGACGAGGGGCCAGCGTCTTGCCGTAGAGATTGACAATCTTTGCGACATCCTGGAGATTATCAAAGAGCTGATTGTTTTTGGCATCGACGGCAATCACGAAGAAGCGGGCGTGCGCGAGGGGAACCTGAGCCTGATTGAGGTGATTTGCAACAGGCTGGGCGTTCCTTATTGCGGCGATTCCGCCGTATTATCTTTTCACATCGGGACGAATGCCGGGCGAAAGGCGCGGTGCAACCCGATCGTCTACGCCACGCATGGCGTGGGCGGAGGGCAGACGGAAGGTGCGACGTTGAACACCGTGGCAAAATTAAAGAAGGAGTTCATTGGGGCAGATGCGTATATCTGCGGTCACACTCATTCTCCGGCTGAAGATGGGTCTGAGCCGTGGGAGTTGGTTCGCGCTCCACGGGGCGCAGAACGAGAATACCTAAGGCAGAAGAAGGTCCTGTCCATCAACGCGGGATCGTTCCAGTTGAACCGAAGACCAGAGCCTCTGACCGATATGGAGAAGGAGAAGAACTGGCACCCGCTGCTTGTCGGCGGGTTCGCATCGAAGAAGGGGATGGTGCCGCAGAGCACGGGTGCACCGCTCATCATTCTCCGCTCGACAGAGAAGGGGTTCGCGATCACCCGGCCAACGGACCAGGTGGCGTGACGCAGTAGTAAGATAATTCTTTACCCCTGGTTCCCGCCGTTCACCATTTTGCCTTAGCGGGCCAAGCTGAAGGCGCCACACGACAGGGCGCTCGGCCAGGTCAAGGCAACGGGGTCTGCCAGCCCCGACCTCCTGCGCATTTCTTCCAAAGCAAGGATCGGGCGCACCAAGTTAGGCAGAACGAACGGCCCGAAATGCTGGGGTTCAAGTTCCCTGCAATGCGCAGTGTTTGTTTGAGACTCATGTGCCATGTGCACAAAGAGATCCAGAGCCGTCGCCACGTTGGGGCGGCTCTCGCATGTAGCCTACCCCGCTGTCAAGTCGTTGCACCAATACTACTCCACTTGGCTCTAGGTGGAGTGGATTTGTTCCAGGTTTGGGCATAAACCTTAGGATTAATGGAGCAGAACGGCACTATCGAACTGAATTATTCTACTGGCATAGCGCGAATCGTGTTACACCATTCGTGGCAAGGCGGAAGGGTTAACTCCGTTAAGGGTTCCGCCTTATTATTGTAAAATGCCCTTTTCCAATAATAGCAAAATTGTTATTAGCGGTTGGGATAGATACGGACTTAAGTATGAAAGCCAGATGGCAAATTATACCTTCTGTGCATTATCTGCACATTGCTCCTGCAGATGCATACCTTGCAACAACTTGTGGGCAGATGTACACAGCATGAGTTATAACTGCCTTTCTTGCACGCTTTTGACAACCATCAATGTGTTTGTGGCAACTTTCTGGCAAGCGGTTACGGATTGTAACCAGCTCAACCCTTAAGAAATCCTTAAGGGTTGGTCACCAAAAGTGTGGTCAAGCGCAGAAACACGTCCGTAAAAGTGTCTGAGGCTTATTCCGTTCCCCATTCCTATGCCAAAATGGTCACACCTCCATGTCAAATTGTTATCAGTTTTGTATGCTTTCGTACTTCCGCGTCAAACTTGGTCCCGACTTAGGCCCAAGATTGGGGACCAAGAAGCCCATGAGCTATTTCCAAAATGGAAACACCTCGATTTAAGACCCGTAGCGCGTATCTCATTTATCAAGTGATACGATTGCACGTCTCTTGACAGTTCTTCAATCCCGGTTATCCTATGGCGGGCAAAAGAACCACACTGGGCGTACCACGGCGAAAGCGAAACTTCTTGAAGGAGGCACTTCGTGACGTAGCAAAATGGGCTTTTCACAAATTCATCTCTTGACGAATTCTCCTGATGGGATATTCTCCTGTCAGGAGATTCTTCACATCTGGAGGTGACGAATGGAAGAAGAGAGAACGATCTTGTGTGTAGCGAACCAGAAGGGCGGGGCAGGCAAGACCACGATCGCCTACCACCTCGCGCGATTAGCAGCGCAAGCGGGGCGAAGTGTGCTGGTCGTGGACGTCGACCCGCAGGGAAGCATGACAGAGCTGTTCACTGAGGACGAAATCCAAACGGAGAATCACACACGTTTGATCTTTGATGAACGGAGTCCCGTGCCGCTGACCGTTGTGGATGGAATCAGACTGATAGGAAGCGACATAGCCCTCGGCGCTTATGAAAAAAGGGCAAGCTGGCATGACATTGGTCTCCTTCGTCTTTATCTGAACGACAGACCGGAAAAGCTGATTATCATCGACTGCCCGCCCAATCTTGGCCTCATGACCAGCAGTGCGCTGTTCTGCGCCACGAGGCTCCTAGTCCCCGTGACGATGGGCAGGGGTTCTGTCAAAGGACTGAAGGACCTCTTTACCACGGCCAAAGACTTGAGGGATATGGGAAAAGATGTGCAGGTCGAACCTTTGGGGATTGTGCTGAATTTAATGGCAGAAGGACAGATAAGGGCGCGAGAGGCGCGAGACCTGCTGTGGCAAGGCCATGCAGGACTGATGTTCAAGACGGTGATCCCGCAGGCAGCCGCCGTCGAGCAAGCGATGAACCATAAAAAAGCCGTCTGGGAGATCGAGCCGAAGGGGAAAGCTGCCCTGGCTTTTCGTGACCTCTATGCGGAGATCGCAGGGAGGCTGCTATGGGTATAGAGCGCAAGGCGACGTACGTTACGAAGCTGGGGGTGAGGAAAATCAAGGCGGGATTTCTCTGGCACGAAGAAACTCTGCTCAGAGTCAAGTATGCTGCGATCGCCGCCCACCTGTCGGAAAGTGGATGGACGGAGGCCGTCGTGCTGGCGGCGCTGGATAAGCCGCAGACGGAGAAGAAGAAGGACCCGTTCGATCTGACATAGCGAGGCTGGAAATGCAAAAAGCCCCGACACCCTGGCGCGAAGCCAAGATGTCGGGGCTGGTTTATTTATGCCTATCGGGGCATATGCCACAGGTGGGACCATACATATTTTGCTGCCACCAATGCTTGAACGACCTTTTCTGGATAGGGATAGGTTCTGCAAACATCTTGTCTCCATTAATGGGGTAACAACAAGCATCTTGCATCAGCTTGAAAAGACGGGCATGCTCTCGCTCTACACCTTCTTCTCGGGCAGCAGCGATAAGGAGATCAATAAGCTCATCCATTTTTGCATAATCGGCACCAAATACCTTATTCCACAAACAGCCCCGTAGTTCTTCAACCTTTGTCATTTGCCACCTCCATTAAACACAAAGCCCCACGTTGGGCAACGCGGGGCGGAAGCATGGTAGTGTGCGCGGATCGTCCGCGCTCCACTGGGCACTTCTGATAATACGAGAAAACGAAAAGATGTCAAGAGGAAAAGTGAAGCCACGTTCATGCTGCCGCCTCAAACAGTGGCCCCACCATGTCTGCTATCCTGCGCTCTGCCATCTTGACATACTCCGGGTTCAATTCGCAACCGAGATAGTGCCGATGGAACCTAACACATTCAATAGCCACGGTACCGCTTCCCATGAAAGGGTCCAGGATGGTGTCTCCGATCTTGCTTCCTGCCAGGATCATCGGCTCTATCAGTTTTGGCGGGAAGGTGGCAAAGTGAGCCTCAGCACAAGGCTGGGTGGCAACCGTCCAGACATCGCGCTTGTTGCGAGAAATCCCGTCGCCGCGGACAATCTGGCATCGGTCTCCGTCATTTCGGCTCGCATCGTTCTTCGGACCACACGGCTTCCCCGGTCCCATAGCTTTCTCTGCTATCGCTTCCGCATCGTAGTAGTACCGTTCGCTTTTCGTCAGCATGAAGATGTCCTCATGGGACTTGGTACACCGGTCGGTTACCGATTCCGGCATGGGGTTGGGCTTGTTCCAGATAATATCTGAACGGAGATACCAGCCGTCTGCTCTCAGGGCAAAAGCCACCATCCACGGGATACCAACAAGGTCTTTTGGCTTCAAGCCGGGATAGTCAAACTTGTGCAAATGGAGCTTTCCCGGATATGCCGCTTCGGGTTTGCCGCCTTTAGTTAGTGTGGATTTACTGCCGTCACCGCCTTGTTGTTGGCTTCCTGCATACGAGTCTCCCAAATTGAGCCACAGCACTCCATCGTTTCTCAGCACGCGCTTGACCTCTCGGAACACTTCTACAAGGTCGGCAACGTAGGCGTCGGGGGTCGGTTCAAGACCGATCTGAGAGTCAATACGACGAGCGCCACACTTACCACAAACATCTCGGAATAGGGTGGCAAGAAACTTGCCATCACCGCCCTGAAACGTACCAATCGGTCTTTCGCTTTGTGGCTTGTCAATCCAGCCGATGTGGTCACAATTCGGGTCGCCACCTTCCCATGTTGCCGTGCCATAATCTCTAAGCCCCCAGTAGGGGGGGGAAGTTATCACGCACTGAACAGAACCATCCTCGAGCTGCTTCAAGCAAGAACGGACATCGCCTTGCAAGATAGTGTCAGTCACGCTGCCATTTCCATGTCCTGATAACAGTTCTGTTGCTCCGTACACCACTGGCATTGTTTGCAATAGCAATGAGGGAAGGCTTGCAGGACGCTCATGCCTCCGATCTGAACGAGACTGAGTTGTTGTTCTATCTCCTGCCCCACCGTCGACGCCCATTCCACAGCTTTCTTTACATCCTTTCTCGTGAACGTTCGTGCCTCGTCCTGCTGATATTTCGTGAAGTACAGATGGCCGCTCACGATGTCAACATGAGCAGATTCCATGACAGCCCAGGCGTAGAGAGCAACCTGCTTGTCTGGACGGTAGGGCTTGCCCGTCTTCCAGTCCCAGACGTAACCGATGTCCCCTTCCTTGTACCACAGATCAACTTTCATAACGATAGGCCAGTCGCACCCGGGCAGAACCATCTTCAGCCGGTCCTCGGCGTGGCGGTCCTCGCCGTTGCACTGATCGGGAACGGAGTTTGTAGACAGGAACACCTGCTCTTCGTCCACGGGCAAAGCGGCATGTTCTGCAGCAACCCTGACGCTCATCGCAATGGGGACATCCTTGAATACTCCTTCAATTGCAGAATGAACCGCTATGCCGAAATTGGAAGCGGCGTTCGGCTTCTCCTGCACTCGTAAAACTTGCTTGACGTACCACGCTTGAGGGCACTGACTGTACAGATCAAGAGAAGAGTAAGAATGATTAAGGCTCATGCCGCCGCCTTCAGTTCTGATTCCACTGTGTCGCGGTAGAAACGACGGGCGTTCGTGTAATAGCCGGCGTTATCTGGCTGATTATCACCCTCATCCTTCTCATTCAACATCATCTCCAGACCGTTCCGCGTGACGTTGATGACGTACTCCACATCGATGGGCATCCACGTGGCACCATAGAAATAGCGTTCGCCGTCGTTGTACAGACGGTTTTCTGACTCATGACGATAAGTGACGGGGATCATGCCGCCATCCCCTCCATTCCTGCCGCGACCTGCAATCCAAGCACCGCCATCTGCCACTCGCCTTGACTGCGAAAGATACCAACGGCGGCACCGGCCCTGTTCAGATCGTCCAAGCATTTCTGTTGAATCATCGTTACTGACGTTCCCGCTGGCTTTGGACGCTTGAACTCGCCGGCAAGGAATTGACCGTTGATGCACGCGATGACGTCAGGAATGCCAGCCTTGCCGTACATTCCTCCGTGCGTCTTGAATGCCCAGCAGCATGGCTGTTGGTTCGTCCACTTGACGGCATTACTAACAATCGTGGATTCAAGGGGGATCGACTTCATGGCTTCTCCCTTTTCCCGATCATCACAACACCGCCATAAGGATAGCTTTTCACACACTCATCGTCGCGGAGAATATCCCATACGCCACTACCCCTATCTTGCAAACCCTCGAGAACATTGTCGATGAGGGTACATGAATAACCGGTATTATCGGCGTCTTCTCTGTTGAACGGACACTCACCACAGTACCTCCCAGCAGAGATGTCATTCGGAGTCAAAGGCTTCATCTTCCCTTCCTCAACGCCACATACTGCATCACGACGCCGATGATCACGGCAATCATAAAACCAATGAAAACGCCGCAGATGAAGTTCGCCCAGAGAGCGGTCATGCTGCCCTCTGGGGAATGACCACATTGTCGTCAACGGAGGAAAGCAAAGACTCTATCTCGCTCTTCTTCTTCGCTCTCCACTTCGAGTGCAAACCCCTCCGGTACGCCAAAGCCTTCTCGTTGTTGACCGTCTCAATCAATTCACTGCGCGTCAATATTACCCATTGCCCAAGTTTTATCATGCTTCCTCCTTTGTTTATACGTCAGTCCATGTCTCCACATATTGCGACGTCGCCGGCGCGACTAGCACTAGCGACTCTTTCGCGCGGGTCATGGCCACATAAAATAGTCTAATTATCGCGTCACGCTCCGGCCCATACTGGCTCCATTGGCTCATTGAAGATAAAGAGAGATCGGGCAAAACGTATACCACCGAAGATTCTCCCCCTTTAACCGAATGCACTGTTCCAATAGTGATCTGTGGCGGCTTCTGTAGCAGTTCCAGCCCGCCCCTTCTATACACATCTAAAACGAATTCCATCCCCCTTGCCTTTGACGGGAGCAAGTGGTTTTCGAGCCATTGAAGGTTTTTGTCTAGAACTCCGCCAAACGCTTCGTCGAACGCACCCTCTTCAAACAGCCCCACGACCTCAGTGTCCGTCAGTGGGCGTTCTTCATCCACAGCACGTTTCAGCATGGTCTTTGCCCCGGGGTTTAACGTGCCCTTGCTCTTGACGATATCAAAAAACTGTTCAGCCTCCACGGGTGACCACGGCCTCCCTGCTGTCATGGGTGATAAGTACGAAAGAAGCCTGTCTTTTGCTCCCACAGTCCCCCCTCTTCCTGCAAGGGGATTCCAGTCGGCGCGGGCTTTGCGGTAAGGATTGTGAAACGGCATGCCCCTTTTTCTCAGAACAGCTTTCAACGGGTCAAGCATGTAGCCGCAGGTCCCAAGGAACATCACGCTCTTACCTTGTCCCAGGTACTGTTCCGCGTCGTCTAACAGCGATTCAGCGTTCTTGTAATTCCCTTGCGGCATGAACCTGCACTCACCTTGGACTGTTGCGCCTTCGGCGTCCTTGCGTGCCACGTACTCCTTTTTCTGCCTTCCCGCCACTTGTTCAATCCACCTGTTCGCTACAACGCGCACCGTCTCTGGCACGCGGTAAGACTGCCGCAGTACACGCAGGTTATCTGCCGGTATCTCCACGCCAAGCAGGGCTTCGGGCGACGCACCACGGAACGAGTACACGCATTGGTCGTCGTCAAGGGCAAGGATGGAGTAGTCGGTCTTCTCTTCCCACTTTCGCAGCAGGAGAAGTTCAGACGCAGAGCTGTCCTGCGCCTCGTCGACGATAAGGATTTGCGGATTGCCGGGGCACTGTTCCAAGTCTCTTAATCCAAGATCAATCAGCCCCTGAAAGTCAACGAACCCGCTGTTCCCTGCCCAGAACTCCCACTTGCAGGCGAAGCCCTCGATCTGTGGCGACCAGAGAGCACGGTCGACGCCCCGCGCCCGCAGGAGCATGTATTCGCCGAAAAGTTTATCAGATTCAGTTCCAGTTCCGCTGTCGTCGCCGGTCAGCGGGTCGTCCACTTGCGTAGTACCGCTTGACTGCAATCTGTACTCCGGTGCAAAGTCATTCCAGTCGTCGATCTTCGTTTCTGCAATAGTGGGCCGGTTCAAGGCCCGATAACAAAGAGCGTGAAGCGTTCCAACGCGACTGTCATCGATGGGGAGATCACGGCTGACCAGCTCCGTGGCGGCGGCCTTGCTGAAGCTACAAACAACAATGGACTCGCTGCCGTGGTGCTCTACGAGAGATTGAATATTGTGTTGAAGCGCGGTCGTTTTTCCCGTCCCTGGTGGGCCAAAGAGACGATGTTCACGGGTGTTCATGCAGCTTCCTGCATAGTAAATAGCGGCCCAGTCATATCGGCTATCCGCTTTCTGGCGATCTCTGCATACTTCGCATCAATCTCTATCCCGATGAAGTCTCGATGTTCTAATACACATGCAATGCCTGTCGTGCCAGAACCCATGAAGGGGTCAAGCACAACGCCACCTGTCGGGGTGCGGGTCAACTTGCACAAGTAACGCATGAGGGAGACGGGCTTGACGGTAGGGTGGAAGTTCTGCTTCCATGCTGTCGGTTCTTTTGGATTATGTTCACGACCGCCTATCCCGTCCCCCATTGTTGCAAGAAACTGTTTCGGTTCGTCATCCAGCCCCGCATTCCGCTCACTCGATGAAGCCTTCGACGTATAAAAGAAACGGGAAGCACCGCCGGAATCACCAAAATGAACGCCACTTTTGATGTTGCGTCCCTTGAATCGTACTGGGTTATCGTTTCCACTTTCTTGCCAGTTGCGGTCGCTGGCCACGCTTTGACTTTCCCCGCTCTGTTGGTCTAGGAGCCGTGCCGCCTCTTCATCAAGCAACAGATTGGCGGGCCAACGACCGAAATCGCGGGAGGTTGTCTCCGTTCCGCTTACGAACCCCTTAATAAACCCAGTTCTATCTGCCCTTGGTTTGCTTACGTGCAATTCCGTACTTGTTCCTATCCTTCCCCCATCAATGTTCAATCCTGCCACGCCCCACTTCTGCGCGTTTTCGGCATAAGTTCCCTCGAGGGGCTTCATGGCAACGATGATTGGAGAGTATTCAGGTGTAAGATTCAGTCCTTCCTCTTCCTGCTGTGAGATGAGCGCCCTTGCAGTAGCAGTCTCGGCAGCAAAACGCTGCGGGGTGCTGTTTAACTTGGCTACGACGGCGCTCAAATACCTTGCCGCAGGTAAGGCACTTTGCCACGATCCAGGTTGCGTTATCGCGGTCCTTATGATGGAGTTTGGTGTGAGCGCCGACAGACAGGAGTTCAAGGTTTTCAAGTCGATTGTCTGACTTGATTCCGTTTCTGTGGTGGACATCTTCCCATCGGCCAAGGCGTCGGCCAAGGTGCTGCTCCATGATGTGACGGTGTTCAAGCATGAAGTCATCACCGACGCGAACTGCAACGTATCCATCTGACCGCACAAACCTTCCTGTATACTGCGCTTTTCGTCGGCATTCCATTGAGCAAAAGCGCACACCGCGTCGTAGTCTGGACGGTTTGACTTGAAAAGCTTTTCCGCAGTATTCACATCTAAGAGTGACCATAGTTGCGCCTCCAAGTGGTATAGGTTCTCTAGTATTATACCACATTCCGTTGGTGTGTCAAGGGGTTTCTGTGCCACAATGATGTCCTCGTGTGCTGGTTTCAGGGCAGTACCCCAACCTTGCCAGAGATGAGCGGCGGGGGTGGAAGGAAGATCATAACGGGGACGGCTTTCGCTTGATCCCGTATCCCAATCATCCCCGTAACCATCACGTTGAATAATTCCGGGTTTTGTCAACATCCGTTCTGCCCCTGCCGCCTTGTCAATCGCCTTGCTGATGTCCAATGATTTCGGGAATCCGCTTCCATAGAGCCAGCACATCGTATCCCGCAGTTCCCAACCTGCATCTTCAATAGCACAAGTCAAGCGGTGATAGGTACGAGTGCCGCCAAAGGCCATCAAGATTGCCCCAGGCTTGGCAACACGAAGGGCGGCTTGCCAGAACTCAATGCCGGGAACGCCGTGATCCCATGACTTGCCCATAAAATCTAGGCCATAGGGCGGGTCAGTAATCACGCTATCAACCGAGTTTTCTGGCAGCGTCGGCATGACAGCAAGGCAATCACCGGTCAAGATGGTGTTTATTTCTTCTCCTTCGAGCCATCGGCATTGGCAATCGTCCCCCGTATTCTCTCCTTTTCCTCTGCTGCACCTTCTGTACGGCCTCGCTCGTACTCCTTCTCGGCAGTTTCAACGATGGTATTTAGCAAGTCAGTTCCACTACTGATGTCATCTCCCTCAATGTAGTAACCCAGTTTATTCGCGAGTTCCCGAATGGTCATGATTTCTCCTTTGAAGTTGCCTCTCTCGCTTCCCTTTTCCATTTCTCTGGCCACATCTGGCGAAAGGGAAGTAGTTCACCGCAGCGCCAATTAGTATGATATTGATGAACAACCCCCTCTTCATCTTTTTCAATCACAATGTGGTCATTGCTTGTCATTGTCTGCCTCCTTTGTCATGCCCTCGCCATAAGGCGGGTCAGTGATGATAGAGTCCACGCTGTTTTCGGGAAGGGTGGGCATGACCTGCAAACAATCGCCAGTGTAAATCATCTGTTCACCTTCGGCCTGTACAGCACCTGAACTTTGACGTTGCGTCTGCGGCCCCAGTGGATTGCCTCATATTCCGACCACATAAACACATCAAGCTTGTTGCCCTTAATGGAGCCGCCCGTATCAACGACCTGGCATGGCCTCCCCCCGTTATACCCCGGCACAGTAACTATGCTACCGAGGGGGAGTACGGACCAATCGGACGCGATACCTCCGACGTACACATGCTTTCCTGAGGCGGTTCTGTGCGGATTGGCATCCGTTTCGGCTACGGATGGACTGTAGGCCGATATTTCACAGTAAATTGTTGCCACGAACACAGAACGGCGTGTAGTGACCACATCCAAGCGTAGTGCCGGAGGTGCCAGGCGGCGGGCAACCCGGAAGTTAGTAACGTCTCCGGCTGTTGCCTGACGCGGGGCCATGAGGATGACCAGCAGGGCAATCACGAGGGAAGCGACGACAGCAATAACCAACGTCACGAACATGACATGCGAGAGATCCTGCCAGGCATAATAATCGGAACAATGCTTGCGAGCCTTCCCCCACTTCATTTCTTTACCTTCTCTTTCTTTTCGCATTTCATCGGCATCACGGGAGTCGGCACATTCTTTGCTGTGGCACAGCAGACGCGGACACCGTTCAGGACGAGGTAAAATCGACATTCCCAGCACGCGGCGTTATTCTTTCCTTGCGCCCTCATGCCGCTTCCCTTTCTGTCTCACGGATTTCAAACTCCTGCCACTCCCGTGCGCCATCATCACCGATGTCGAACGAGTAGCACCGTTTTTCACATTGAATGATTACCGTTATGCGTTGCGTCCACGACGTGCGCTGCTCGTGGATGCGCGGCACGCAGATGTGGATTCCTTTACTGCGGCAGAACTGCCAGCGTTCAAGGAGATATTGCCACATGAGGCGCTGGTCGGCGCCTATTTTTGCGCGGACAACAATACTGTTCTCCATTTTTTTAATAAGGGCAAACCCGATAGGAAGCGGCGCGTTCCACAACCAGTCGACCTGGAACGGCGGGCGGCGGAGGGGAGACAAATTCGCCCTTCTGCAATTCAACGGGTCTCCGTCTTTGAACAATCGCCACGTTCTTGCTGGCGAGTCCAGCAGCAGATGTGCCAAGCCAAGCACTTCGTGATCTTTTGTACGTGATAAATAGACTCCACGAGGCAAATCCCCTGGAGCGTCATATTGCCAGTATTTGTCCGTCGCTGCGTCCATTTTTTGAATATCTGCGGTATCAACTGCGACGGTAACGGGATCAGAAGAATCGTCGTATCTGTTCAGAAGCGCCACATATGCGGCGTCTCCACGTATTGTGAATTCATTGAGCACCCTGCCTCCTCCGGGAGAGTCCCGGAACGGGGGCAAGATGGCGTTACCTTGAAAATCAATACGGACTGCCCAGTCCATTGACATATCTCACCCCCATGCTTCCTGACGACTACAGTTTGCTGGTCATGTGGAACAGACGTGCGTTAGGCCGCTTCGGCGACCTCTTCTTTGGCTTTTTTCACCACTTCTTCAACGGCGGCCGCTGCAGCGAGTTTGAGAAGCAGGCTAGCCGTGCTGAGCCATCGCTCCTTAAGGGGTTCATCGAGGACGCGGAACAATTGATCGGCAACCTCATTCTGAACATAGTCGAAATGAACGAGATCAGAGGCATCATCAAACTCCAGTTCTTCGCCGTCATCTGTCACAAGAATCGTTAAAATATAGGTCCAATGACCATGATCGTTGTCTACGTGATGCTCTCTCCGTGCCTTAGTGATGACAATGTTGGTGCCGTCCACACACTGAAGCGTGACGGGCGTCAAATCAATGCTCTCCATGTTGTACCTCCTCCCATGCACCATTTACATGGCACACGGTTGTCACATCCTGCTTGCCGCTGACAACCCATACGCCAGAGAGCTTCAACAGTCCAGCCTTCAATAACTTCGCACTTTCGTACTGAAAATACTCCGTCTCGCCACTGATACGGCGGACGGGGATCGAGGACTCCACAGCTAAGACTCCCAGGTAACGCGAGCAACAACATCGCACGCCATCAGTGCAAACTCTTTGGCTTCAGCAAAAGATGCGAAACAATCTCTGCGTGAAATACTAGACAAGACTACCCACCCCTCATGTTTCGTGGGGACGGGAATGAGGTCTTTGCCAGTTGTGGCGTGATTATAGCTTAATATTCCCTCCGCCGTCCACGTTTCTGGATGGGCATCTCCAATAACGATGCCAACGATTGGATAGTCTAGACCAGAATCCACGCACAGAATCCTCACCGCCCGCCCGTCGCGAGTTTGGTACCGCTTACCCATCTCTATCATTCCATGCCTCCTTTATCCGTTCCCCGGTACAAGTTCCGGGGGAACGCACCACACGTGGCGGCCGACCGACTTGCCGGATGCCTTCATAATGAAGTGCATCTGCTTCGTCGTGCAGCCAGCGTTCGTGAGAAACTGCGCTAGGTCCTGTAATTTAATGTCCTGATGACGCGTGTAGTAAATCCACTGCTTCAGCGACTCAAGGGCAAGGAATACCCGACCCTCTTTGTTGATAAATGGCATCCCAAGCGTCGCTGCGTCATTCGGGTCCTCGCCGATCTTGGTTGCCAGAAGGTATTCATTGATCAAGGACTTGGTGCTGTCCTCGAACCGTCCGTCCACAATGCCTTCTGCCACTTCAGCGCTGTTGACAATCAACTGGGCAATTTTCTCCCAGTCGGGCCTTTTGAAATCAGGGAGAAGTGCTCCAATCGCCGCCATCACCTTATTCTTGAACTTCCTTTCTTCCATAATAACGTCCACGGTACCAAGGCGAAACCGCCGCGAGCCACCTACTTCCATCCAGAACATCGGGTCGGGGTCCACATCGTACTTGACAATGCGGTCCACGTGAACGCCGAGAACGGTGGAAAGGCTGTCCAATACTCGCGCCCGCGCTTCTTCGGGCGACAGATTGAGAGCTTCCTGCGACTCCGGGGTACTCTTGGATTGATTAATCAGCTCCTCAATACTATCTGCTTTCTTCGTTTCTCTGCGCGCGCTGCTGATTGTGTTCGCATAATAGTCCTGCCGCAGCTTTAAGTCTTGACCAGAGCCGCGACGCGACATGATGATGAGGTCGGCGATTTGCTGGTCATCGAGGTTGCCGATCACACCGTACATCGCAAGGCTTGCATCATAGGCTGATGCCGACTGGTCGCCGCCAGACAGCGGCTTTGTTCTCTGAAATGAATCCGTGAACTTCGCCTTGAACCGCAGTTGCAAAGCATTGAACACATCCCCGTTGAGTACCTGATTTTCGGTCAGCTTCAATGCTCCGATGCTACCCGCCTTCGTCGCCGTTGTGCGAGTCTCGGCGTGAACGTCGGCGGGGATCATTTTCGATAAGTCAAGCCAGTCGTACTGCTTTCCATTGTTCTCAATGAGGGTGACTGGCAGTACGTCGGCTTTGTCTTTGCGATTTATCGTACCGGGAATGCGGAGAATCCGCGCCAAATCCCACGTCATATCGAGTGTCCAACCATGTGCCTGCATTCCACGCAAGAGCCACCGCTGCCAACGCTCTGCGAGTTCCGATGCAGCTGCGTTGCCGGTAGGGCGGGCCATCAGAAACCGCTCGCGGAAAAGCCAGTAAACGTGAATACCGTGGCCCGTACTGACGACCAGCGACGGCTTGGGGTACGGCGAAAGGGCCGCAAGTGCTTCTTCAATGCTCCCGGGGTAATTTTCTTTCTTGTGCCCAGTTGCGCCGACGTCGATGTCTGCCCACAGGCAGCCCATTGAAGCGACGTTTGCCGCATCACAACGGCGGGCAGCCCCCATGTCGGCGGGCGACGTGCACATGCCGGCGTAGATGTCCTTGTCCTCATACTGCGGCAACGCAAGTGCGGTGCAAGCGGCATCCACATCGGAAAACCACGCAGAACGACGGTCGGGGAGCGTCCAAATGAGCAAGTGCTCCCCTGCGCCGGCATTACCAAACAGCGAGTCCAGATATGGGCGCGCTTGTGCCAAGTCTACTGCCATCTCGCCTCCTCAATACGGCGAGACTTGTTTCCTCGCCGTAGCCTCATTGTTTGAAAAGGCTAGGCGGCTTGTTCTAGTGCTTCGTCATCCGCCGGGGCGTACGATGCAGAACGCAGAACCGGCACGATGTTTGCCGCATACTCTGCGACGAACTTCTGCTCGTCTACCGTTAAAGTACGAACAGCCGATGGAATGATGCGAGCGTAGGGCGCTGGTCCTCCGGTCACTTTCTCCAGAACAATGCGCGTCACCACGCCGCTCACGAGTTGCTGCGTGTTGATGAGGGAAATCATGTACTTGTGCCACGGGGCAATGCTGGACGGGGAGAGCTGAAGGAGGAAAGGGAGGATGGACGACTGCGTGAGCATGTATACGCGCTGCCCGGCCTTGCACGCCTGACCCTTCTTGCCTGCGCCCGCCGATCCATACTTGCTGTTCGGGCAATCGTCGCATACGCCGCCGAGCGGCCCCGCACCGAGAGCGGGGATACCAACCTTGCCCATCTCTGCCACACAGAGCGGCGGGTCGTTGGAGATCGTGCCGTTTTCTGATTGAGTAAACAAGGCGCGCGTCGCGTGCTGATAGATCACGATACCTTCAATCTCTTTCATCGGCGCGTCATCGGGCGGAACCAGCCACGTTGTGCTGCCGCCTGTGGGGATTTTGACTTTTGGAATGTCTTTTACCTGGAGCAACTCGCCGCCGAGGTTCCCCGCGATGAGGTCCTTAATGCTTTCGTTTCCGACCTTACTGATAGCATAATCCGTCAATGCCACAATCTCTGTGCCCTTGCCCTTATCTACCATACTCCACCTCCGTAAAAATTACGAAGAAAGGACTCTGCCTTTCCTCACTTCTTCATCAATGGCGAAGCCTCTCGCCATGCTTCAACCTTCTTATCGAAATCAGGGATCATCGTGCGAAGCTGGACAAGAAACTGTCCGCTGACACGTGCCCCACCGAGCCACGAGTTCACGCTTGTCCGCGTGACGTTCAGGAGGGCAGCAAGGTCGGAACGCGAGATACCCCGCTCGTCAAGATAGATAGCGATGGGGTGCTGTGCCCTCCACGTTGCTACTTGTTTGCTGAAATTGTCAATCATGTTTCCTCCTTTCCCCTTCTTCACTTGACAGTATACACCTTTTTACTGTGCGTCAAGTGGGGTTCTTCACGCCGCCTTCGATTCCTCTGCCGTCTCCATGATGGCGCAATGATGATTGTAGTCGGCAATGTCAAGATTCATGGCATACATGCGATTAATTGCAGCATCCACCAAATGTTCGTGCAGCAATACGTCCCGCGTATTGTATAATTCTCTCGTCCACTTCACGATAGCGCACCTATACTCGTTGAACTCCAAATGAATGTTGAGATACCCACCCATCTTTCGAAGGAGCAGCCCCAATTGAATCGCCGACGTCGCGTCGACCGTGCCGATGTCTACAACCGCTTCACAGTGCTCACCTTGCCACGTAATGACGGTTTTACAGTCTGAAGATGGTGCAAATTGAATCATACGTCACCCCCCTTAAGATTTTACGCCGCCCTTGCTAGTTGAATGTTCGCAAAGGTGTTCAGCCGGCTATAAACCTGCCTCGAAGAAATGTCGAGAGTCAATGCAATCTGCGCAGCATTCATTCCTTGTCTCCACAAATTTACCGTAGCAAAACAGCGTTCGGCATAATGATCTGCTTTCGTCCGCATCCGTTTTTCTATAGCCGCATTCCATTTCAATGACGTTTCTCTTGTTAATCCAGCATTCCAGATCGGGCGATCTGGAGAGTGAATCTGATTGTGTTCAGCATAGGTTACAAGAGCTAGATTTCCCAAATGATTATCCTTTTTGTCGCCGTTGATGTGATGAATGCAAAAACCCTCCGGAATGGGGCCATGCACTTGTTCCCAGATGTATCGATGCAGTTCCAAGTTGTGTCCATTTCGCTCTATTCTAGAGTATCTTTCCGTACCAGTCGTTGTAACAAACTTCCCGTTACTGTCTCTGTTTAGCATCTTCGAGCGCTTGTTTCTCGTCAAAGTTCACGCGATCCGCCCACTCAGCTTTCTTCCCCTTATTCCACTGAGCAATGGGTCGAAGGTATCCAACAATTCTAGAGAACACTTCACACTGGGTGCGTTTCTCGGCTGGAATGATGGTGCCGTTGTCCAGGAGAAGATCCCCGTTATCAAGTTCCTTCATCCCGCCACCTCCAAGACGAGCGCAGCAAGAGCGGAAACATGCGTAGGATACTGCCCCACTCCCTCGTGATAATTCAAGACATCGTCGTCAATGTCTACATCCATTCCAAACCCCTCCCTGCGAAAACTTGAAATAGTAGCATCGGGATATTTAGTTCTCAGCCATTCTTCCAGTTCGCCAGCCATGGGTGCGGCACAGAGCATATCGCTACTCATCGCGTCTACAACCCACACCGCGACACTAACTGCCCCAACCTCTCGCGTGGGATACCAAGCAAGCGCGGTAAATTGGGGGAACCCTGCTGCCTTCAACTGCTGGCAGAGGTCAAGAGAGGGGACAAGTTCAGTGAGGGTCATGGTTTCACCTTCCGATATAAAATGACGATGGCGCACCACAATACGATGTTGGTAATAAGTTGTGAGGCCATGAATAGCAAGACACCCCACGGCACATTCTCGCTCATTTCTCGCTCTCCTTTGTGGGCGCGAGGACGGGAAGTTTCCATCGGGGATTGACAGAATAGTGATAACTGGGGCAAGCAATAACGCTATCACCACTTTCTGATGCAAACATCGGATCGTTGCTTTCTTCAGCAAATGTCGGATTAGATGCACAAGTAGCAAAATCGTTGGTACAGTAACGGCACAGATGGTTGCCTTGTTCAGTTCTTGCCATTGTCGTTCTCCTTTGTGGGCGCGAGGACGGCATCTAGAACAACATAATATGACCCACCCTCTACCGTTGGGTCGCCATGATAGTGTTCTGAGCCCGCCCTTATCTCCACTTTTAACTGTTCTTCCCCTTCTCTCACGCCCTCGGAGCGGGCGGCAGAGATAAGGGAGTCAAGATGCTTCTTGATTGTCTCATTAAGGGCGATGTCGGTTGTTGAACACAGTGCCAGCAGTTCATTTTTTCTCCATACAACTTCCGTCTCAACCTTAGTCATGCTTGGCCTCCATGTCTCTCAAAACCATCTCCACGACGTTCTTCTTCTGCTCCAGTGCAGCATAGACCTTCTCGTCCACAGTGTCTTGCATGATTAACTGAACGTACGTCACGGAGCGATCTTGCCCTGGCCGATGAACTCTTGCCAGGGATTGCTCGTATTCTGACAGAGAATAACCAACGCTGTAGTACACGCAGTAACACGCGCGGGTCAGGTCCACTCCCAGACCACCCGTGGCAATCTGAACGGCAAGAACTTGACCGTCTTTCTGCCACTCGGCAAGATCGTTGTGCCGGCCTGACAGTTCCAGATATGCTCGTTTCTGCTCAGCACAGACAGCTTTGATGCTCTCGGCGTCTTGAACGAACCTGTAAAAAATAGTTACAGGTTCATCTCGTGGCAGGTCGTCCAGAACGTCTGCGAGCAGTTCCTGTTTCGCACTGTCCACATGCTGCGGCTTCGCCTCGGGGTTAAACACATCCGCATCGGGAGTCAACCATCCACCCGTTAACTGGGAAAGACGCAACAACTTGACAAGCCCGTTCGCCGCCGTCACGGTGCCACTCGCAATCTGCGCCACAAGGTCTTTCTCCAAAGCCTTATAGATTTTCATGGCAGACGGACTTAAGGCGGAAGTACGCGGAATCGTTGTTGCTTCCGGGAGAGTCAAGACGGAACGGTCGGCATGGATGGCGATACTGTAAAATCTATGGTTGTACTCCTCGACGTTCTTGTACCCTAGTATTTCATATCCCTGAAAACCGCCCATGATTGCGTACTTCTCACGGAACGCCGCGAACGACGTACCAAAGACGCCGCTGTCCAATGCCCTGTATAACCCATAAATCGTAAGGGGACCATTTGGACAAGGAGTTCCGGTCAGGGCAACTCTCTTGGCGACAGTCTTGCCCAGCGAGTGGAAATACTTGGAGACGCGGGAGCCGGGGGCTTGAAGCTTGTGCCCTTCGTCCATGACAAGGAGGTCGATATCGGTATGTATCAGGCGGAAAGAAAGGGGATCTCGCCATGCCGATTCGTAATTCACGACGATGACCACCGAACCATCGTACTCGAACGCCTTCACCATCGTTTGCTCTTTTGCGGTCACACTTCCTTTATCCAGGGGCACAATCAGGATACCGCCTGAACGAGGAAACGCCTCGCCTTTATGCCAAACCATAACGGAGACGGTAGCATGCTTCGGAAACTCCGTCAGCCATACGCTGATGACGGAAAGAGGACAAACGACGACGGTTGTTTTGACGTATTGATTTTGCACATACCACACAACGGGCGCGGTCTTACCCGTTCCTAGCCCGAGATAAGCGAGAAGAGCCGGCTGCTTGACCATAGCCCAATACTCCAGCTTCTGATGCGGCCACGGTGCCAGACGCGCATTGGGCACGTCTGGAAGCTCGGCCCCCATAGCCCGAAGACGCGAGGTCTCGCCGGACTGCGCAGCAAGTGCCTTGAGACGGGGCACGTCATTGCACAATAGCCGACCCTTGAACGTCTGAAGAAGAGATTGAGCAAGGGCGGGAGACAAGTCGCCTTGCCACGCCCTGCTCGGCTTCGACCAGGACAGTCCGGGAATGGAACGCAGATTGTCCAAATCAGAATATGGAGCTTGGACAATGATGTTGGAATCAGAAAAACGAGCGATGACGTTATCGACGGATGTCATGCTATCGCCTTCTGATAATCACTCCACCGGCAGGACTTGAACGTCGCCTTCATGTTACACCACCGCGCAAATCGTCGCTGATACAGGTCAGACTTGACGAAAGGCATGACGAATGGGTCTACTCTCAGCGAGCGCAGGGTTTCCACGCGGTGCAAGTCCTCTTCTGGCGTAGAATCAAAGCCGATCAGGACGTAGACCATGATGTCATGGTACGAGGTGAAGCCGCCAAGCCGAAGGTTCTCCAGCCCATGCAGGACTTCGCTCTCTTCCTTGACGTTATCCCAGGCAAAATGAATCTGCTTCCAGAGCTTGACCTTCCGTAGCGTCTGTGCCTGTTCCACGGTGATCAGTCTCAGGTCAAGCCCCTGAGAAAAATCCACGCGAACTTTAGCGTCAATGAGCTGCAGGCAGGTTTTCTCAAAGTCTTTTGGGCTTGTCGTGAGATTATTGTCCAACAGTTCCACTCGCTCCTGTCCATGCCAGAAGTCCGACAAGTCTGCCACACGATGAACTAGCCCCTCCTTCTGGGGGACAACGCAGAATGAACACTTGCGGACGCAGCCTCTTGTCGTATATCCTATTGCGCGGTCAACGCCAAAAGCGGCATAGTCGGGATAGATCGCTTCAACTTCATCGGGCAAAACGGTCGTCAGGTCATACCCTGTGCCGCCTTGGATTATCTCGTCAGCATGGATGTGATAGGGATACTCGGGACTGAAGTCAAAGACCTTCGCCCTGTACGCCCTGTTGTAATAGACGCCAGGAACGGGGCTTACGTCAACCCCGTCTCCCTGTGCCTTGTGCCATGCTGACAGCTTCATCAATGCGAGGTTGGGCTGCTTGCCGTCAACTTGGATCAGGGCAATCCTCATGACTTCCCCGGATTCTTTGCCTTCCACTTGCGATAGACGTTCAGCCGCCATTCACGGCAACGGCGCGACGTGATGTACGCGGGTGGCTCAATGGCTTTTGATGGTTTTAAGAGGATAACTTCTTTTTTGCCCATGCCCATACCATGCCTCCAATGTTCGTGGACTTACAGTTTAACACAAGGTGAAGAGGAGGGGGGTGAAGGAATGCTCTCCACTCTGATCTTCACGTTCTTTTCACCGAGGCGCACACCATAGACTTCGGCGAGAAGATCGTCAATCAACCGGCAAATACCATCACCCACCTCAAACACGGTCGGACTTGTCCACTTCTCGGGGTCGTAGCCCTTAGGAGGCATTACGCCGCCACCTTCATTGTCAGCACTTCATTCCACGCCTCGATGATGGCGCAACGCCTTTGTCCTCTCTTCACCGCACGACTAATACGCAGCGCAGCAACGGGAGACTTGTAGGAGATCGAAGAACGAGATGAATGAACGTGCTGAACCGACGTGCCCTTGACATACATGCCCATAACCATGCCTCCAGAACAGCCTAGCCTGTTACGGCCCTCCGGCTGCTAGTGCGATGCCTTATCTATAACCCCATTTATACAATGTCCGCTGTGGTCCACAATATCTGTTGGCTTTGGATTCTCCGGCCAATCTGCCGGGTATCCATTTGTAAACAATAGGGGGGATTTAGACCGTAATCGCACGTCACGACCACCGTATTGCATCGCGATTACACTTTCTGGCACAACGGGCATTTCATATTCGTGAGCCGTCTGAGTTCCGTGCCATTGGTCTACCTCCATTATTATCAGGCGTAGTCGATAGTAAGTCATCATGGCGTCTTGTTCTCGGGCGCGACACAATGCGCTCTCAAAATTCTTTGCGTCCTGACGGCGAGCTTCGGCAAGGCGCATTTTCAAATCACGCTTCAGTGTCCGCACGGTCTAGTGCCCCGCATTCTGCATCGCGTTCCACGTAGCCCTAAAACCTCCGGCAACGCCAGTGAGTTCAAGAAGCAGCCACAGAACAATGACGAAGAAAAGAATTCCGATGATGTGAAAGAGATTCGTGATGAAGTTCTTCATGCCGTACCTCCCCATTCTGTCAATATGCGATTCTGCTTCCCGTTCTTCGCTGTGATTCCACCATAGCTGTACTGCCCTGAGTACAAGGCAGAACGGTCGAGGACCCGCTTGACTTGGACTGAGTGCCAATTCTTTCCTTCTGCCGTTTTCACGCTTAGGGTGTTCAGTTCCGCCGCAATGCGCTGCATTGTCATTCCCTTCGCGCGAAGAACGAAGACTTCACGCACAATGTTTGCTTTCTCGTCCTCAACGGTCAAGACTTTCCCTCCCCTTGTGGAGGTATACCCCATCGGAGCGCGGCCACCTGCGTAGCCGCCCACCATAGCCTTTGCCTTTCTGCCACCCGACATACGGCTGGTGATGCGGGCTTTCTCGAACTCGGCGAATGCGCCGATGATCTCACGGAACAGGCGCGACGTCGGGTCGCTGCCGTTTGTAGGCTCGGCGACAGAGATGATTTCCACGCCAGCCTTCAACAACTCCTTCTCGATCCACAACTGGTACATGAGGTCTCGGGCCACTCTGTCCAACTTGGCAACGATAACGATGGAGAAAGTGTGGAGAGAAGCAGAAGAGAGAAGATCAGACAAGCCAGGACGGTCCAATGTGGCGCCAGAAATGCCGGCGTCCTCGTACCAGCTTTGGATGTGCATGTCGTGCGCATCTGCGTAGTTTTGAATGTCGGTTCTCTGCACATCCAGCCCGTAACGATCGGAACCTGCCTGTGCGTCGGTACTTACTCTGATGTATGCTGCAACCACCATAGCCTTGCCTCCTTTTTAAATTGTATCACAAATAAAAACCACCATAGCCTTTCTTTTAAAACCACCATAGCCTTAAATTCTGCGGGCGAGGGGAAAAATCTCTGCGCCGCAGAAAAGCGTTTGTCGAACATCATAAAAAGCGCCGGGGTTGCTGGCCCCGGCGATCGCTGCCCCTTGCTAGTAGTTCCAGCTTCCATCTACGCAGATACTGCGGTCAATGGGGTTTGTGTCGTGGTCTTCCTCTTCTCTTTCGTATACTTCCACGTCTATAAAGTGTATGGCGGTCAGACTTGCCCTGCGGTCAGTTCTAGGCATAATCGCGTAGCGGCCCGTCTCACCGTGCTCGCTTAGCCACTTAAGGCCATCATGCAGGCTGTTGCACGAACGGACTTTTTCTAGTGTCGCGTCGCTCTTGAAGTGTAGAATGTGCATGTTTGTGCTCCTCGCGTAAGGCCGCCGCCATATGTGGATATGTTCAAGGGGGCTGGTTGCCCGGCTCCCTTCAGCATACCTTCAGTCGCTCCCGCTGGGTTTGCCGTCTCCCAGGAGGATCAGAATACCTAGAATGAGATACAAGAGGACAGCACCAATGGCACCAACAACGGCAGAAAAGAACCAACGAAAAAGTTTCACGACTCGACCACGTGAAAAGCGGTTCCGCCGTAGTTCCAATCTACGCCAGCATCCGCAGCACTAATTGAAATTCCATGCCGTTTTTCCAGTGTTCCATCTTCAATCTTGATGTTCTGGAGAGTAATCCCGTATGCTTTTTGAAGTGTTCTCTCGTTGACTTCGCTATCAAGTCCAAGCCCACCAAGATCAACCAAGACGCCCAATATTTGTTTCCACGTCATTTGAATGATGCATCCGTATGTCCTCGTGGACAAATCAAGATAGATGAACCCGTCTTGTGCTTGGTAGAAACTGGAGTCCCTCATGCCGCCACGTCCACATGAATCATGGGACACTTGCCCGACTCAGGAGCTACGCACATACGGCAAGTATCAGAACCAGCCCACACACAGCGAGCAGGAACGCCCAGCGGCTTGATCTTGTCAATTGCATCGTCTAACCTGTCGACGAGTGCCCAGTCTCTTGCTTTTACTGCCTTGTCCCATTGATTGTTCAACATACACAGTGTTGCGCCCATTGCCATGCCTCCATTGATGGAGAGCCTTGTCATATCGTGGCTTCCATCGACAAGCCGCTATATAGCGGCTTGTTTCGTCCCGGTGCTACCGGGACTCATCAGGATGGATTACTTGTACAAGTCAAAGGCAAGACGCTTGATGTCTGCCTTGTCTGCCTCTCGGCAGAATTCCCAGCCAGTGAACCAGATTTCAACGACATATCCAGCGTAGTTGTCATTCTCTGCCCAAACTTCATGCTTGTTGCTGTCAGGGTTCCACAGCAGAACTTCATGCTTGGCAATTCCAGAGATGCTCATTCCGGTATCGCTCAGTTTTTCGCGAGTCTGCGAGCCACAAACAACAGCATTCATAGGATAGATCATGCCACACCGCCAACGACATAGTTGAAGTCATCCGCAGAATATTTGAAGAAGACATAACGCGCGATTGCATTAGCGGCGTTCATGTATCTCTGCCAGCCTTCCTCATTTCCAACATCATCGGCCTTGATTGCCTTATCCACCAGGATTGCGAACCTGTCATGTGCCAATTTCTTCAATGTGTCCGACATGCCCAATGCTCCCAGCCCGGCGCCGTACGTTCACGCCCGCAGCCATGCTTCAGACTACGACGCCCGGACAAAGTGTCCGGGCGTTTCGCTGTTACCAGCTCGTCGGGTAGTCGGTTATCTTGAGGATTGATTGCTGTCCCAGTGTCCGGGATCATCGGCAGTCGTCGGGCCGTCGTAGTCTTCATTCAGACGGCAGCCAATCGCCACAGCCTTAGTGTTATATTCGTTATCAGGAATGGCGCTATATGAAACGTAAATAGGCCAGCCGCGACAATCTGTTTGATGATAGACGTACAGTCCGACGTTTGCGGCGATTGCGTCTGCTTCTTTTTGGAGCTTTTCAACTACAACGTCGTTGCCGTCTTCGTTAATGTCTGTTTCTGACATATCACCGTTGCAGCCGTCTTCATATCTCTTGTGCAGCGTCTTGCCAATCTTCTGGAGCTGATTGATTGCGTCCAGCAGCAATCCCAGACCGTTGTCAGTCATTCCGTTGTTCATTCCCTTCCCTCTCTTATCTGTAAGCATAGAAAATACCTCCTCTCCCTATTTAGGGACGTTCTATTTTGAAAATTCTACGGAGTGTAAAATCCGATATATAGCAGCGCGAACTTCAAACGCTTCCTGCCATCTTGCATGTGTTTCATCGCTGGGAGACGAAACGCTTGCCAATTCCATCTCACGCTTTTCTATATATGACAAAATAGCTTGTTCTCGCTTCGTTAATTCTGGAAGGTTTACAATGTTTCCGTCAATTACTGTCCTGTTCATGCTGCTCCTCCTCTCCCTATTCCGGGACGTTCTATACTGCTACAAGGCACTAGGTGCCTTGTTTCGGCTCTTCTGAGCCTCATCAGGCAGTATGTACTAAGATCATACCACAGCGCCACAGCTTCAACGTCTGTGGCGGTTAGTTTTGACCAGTCTGGAGTCCCGGTCTTTAACCTTTACTGACTCCAGGGTCTTGATTGTTGCGTCCCTTGTACAACCTACGGGGTCGGACGCTATGAGAATGCGCGGTGTTGATGTGTTGCTTACTCCCTTACAACAGTAAGTATATACAGAACCGTTGAAAGCGTACAGTGACAATGTGAAGAAAGTGGATGAAAATCATCACTATTGGAGAGGAAAGGACCGCCACAGCAGATGCAGAGCGGAGGACGGGGTTTTTTGAGAAAAGGGACGTCCTGACTTTAAGTGCGGCTTACCCACTTTTATTTGCGATATGGAGGATTGTAGAAGATCTGGTCAAGTATCGGATCAAGTATCAGATGCTATGTAGGATTGATGCGGGTTTGAGCGGATGGTATCACATGGGTATCAGATGAAACAGAGAGAAAACACAATAGTGATGCAGGGAGAGCGGAAGGGTACTGTATAGGCCAAACAAAAAGGGCAAGGGACACGAGCTCAAGTCGATGATTCATGTGTGCGTATAGCGAAACAACAGCAAATATGCGGCGTCCAGCGTTTTACCTGTGGTATCAGATGCTTTGTGTTTCTGTGGCTTATACAATCAGGCTGTGACTTGCTTTGTCTGCCCTTTGTGTGGATGCTACGGTTATGAAATAGTGAATAACGCGGCGTTAGAAATGATTTTAACGCTCATGCTTGCTGTAGAGAGCGTTTGCCGTCTTTTAGTGCCTGATGTATGCTCACTTTCATCATATAATCTACATTGATATGTTCGGCGTTTTTTGTAACAGTAATCTTGATTACCGTAACAGGGTGGGGTATCCAGGGAGGCGATCGCGTTGGATATGTGTAGTGTATACACTACACATAGGGGGGGGTAAACCCCCAAGCCACCCCTAGCGACAGGGGCGGTGCCTCAAAATTCTACAATTTTCTCTTCTTCAAATCTTCCCTTCACGACTTCTTCACCTTCCGAACTACACCGCTGGTCTTCATATTGCATATCCTTATATCAATCGTACCACGTGAACTGCCACTGGCACCGTGGTCCTTTAAGTTAAGGTGGCTGTACGGCGGCTCGACAGGGGTTCTGGGCAGAATCCTCCGCTCGTGCAGGGGCATGTGGGCATCGGGGTGGGCAGCTCACAACAGTACGTTAGGGGTGGAAGCATGGGCGACTTTCAGACTGAGCAATTGGGCAATGCTCTTCGGGCCGGACCTTCGGGCGAGGCCCGATAGTCATGTCTAAAATTATAGATCTCAACATCGAAGAAACGGCGACACACAAACGCGCTTTTCTGCTTTATTCCACCCTCGACCCCGAACTTTCCCCTGAAGAACGTGAAGCCCTCGTTGCGTCACGTCTTGGAGCTGATGTGGATGAAACAGATGTAAAAACATGGGCATCCTCCTTCCACTGGGAAGAGAGACTGGCACAGGACGCGCAGACCGTTCAGAAGGGGCTGGACGCACGGACTCGCAAGGAAAAACTGCGAGATAAGACAGAGAAACTTGTTGATCATCTCTTTACCTTGCTCGGCAAGGATGAGACATACGAGCACATGGAAATCAATGATGGGAAAACCATTTCTCAGCTAGCGTCTGCAGTGGACAAGCTCGTTCATACGATGGGTATGCTCGACGGCACCGCCGTGGAGACGGTCGTCCTGAGATCAGATAAGCCGATTTCAGAACTGTCGGACGAGGACCTGGCGGAGGCCGTCAAGGTGGGCAGGGCAAGGGCTGCTGCTCGTTCGGACGATGGGCCGGAGGCGGCATAGGAGGACAAGATGCCACTGAAACGAGGAAGGTCCAGAAAGACAATCTCAAAAAACATTAAAACTGAAATTGCGGCGGGGCGGTCTCAAAAACAAGCCATCGCCATCGCATTCCGGATGGCGGGGAAGAAAGGGAAGCGCAGTAAGTGATCGCCACCCTCACTCTCGATGGTGTTCTGGCGGAGCAGGCGAGACGGGAGATTGACCGTCGCGCCGAGCTGAGAGAAAGGGTTACGTCCTCTCTGTACGAATTCTGTCAATACATGGTTCCTGTCGTTTATTCTGAAAAAAGGCCATATCTCGAAGATGTCTGCGATCTATCTCAGAGGGTCGTTGAACACAGGTCGGGGAAGAAGGGCGGCATCGTCACGACGGGTCCGCGCTTTGGCAAGAGTATCACTGGGTCGCTGGCGAGCGCGTGGACGATTGGAAGATGGATGACGGACTCCATCATGCGGGCGTCCTACGGCGCAGACCTCGCCGAAACTTTGTCGAAACAGGTGATGGGCTTTGTTCAGAGCGACAAGTACCGACTGGTCTTCCCCGATGTGCGCCTGAAGATGGACCACCAGGCCGTCGCAGACTGGGCCGTTTGTGGCGCCGTTACTTCTTCTTATTTTTGCGCCGGTGTCGGCGGGCCATTTACGGGAAAGGGCGCATCGCGTCTGGCGATGATCGATGACCAATTAAAGAACATCGACGATGCGCTGAATGAACCCAAACTCGATAAGGACTGGCTGTGGTACCAGTCGACGTTCTTCACACGCGAGGAAGAGCGTGGCGGCGTGCGGTGCCCTGAGTTGTTCATCGGGACGCGCTGGTCGAACCGCGACATCATCGGGCGAAAGATGGCAGAAAGCGAGCCGGGTGACTACGAGGTCTTCAGTTTGCCGGCGATGGTCGATGGGAAATCTGTCTGCGAGGATGTGATCTCGACGGCAACGCTCATCGATATGCAGACGACCATGCCGTCCTTCATCTTCGACGCCGAGTATATGCAGTCACCCGTGGAACGCGAGGGGCTGTTGTACGACTTCGCACTAGCAAAGACCTTCGAGTTGAAACAGAAGAGGCAGGAGCTGGCGCAGGCAACATGCGTGGGGTATGCCGACACCGCAGATCGTGGCGCAGACAGTCTGGGCGCTCCTTTTGCCAAGAACGTGGGGGAACTGTTCTACCTGACCGACGTTGTTTTCTCGGCAGAAGATATGGACATCACGAAGCAGCAGGTTGTGAACAAGGCGGTGCAAGAACACTGTGTGCGCTTGACCGTGGAGAGCAACAACGGCGGGCGGCTGTTCGCGTCAAACCTCCGTGAGATGTTTGCGAAGATCGGGCACCCCTGTTCTGTTGTGGATAAGCAGACCACCTCAAACAAAGAGACAAGAATTCTCTCCTGGGCCGACTGGATCATGCAGCACATCGTCTTCCGTACGGACTACGACGCTGGTAGTGGTTACGATCGGTTTTGCAAAGAACTGTTCCACTATCTGAAGGCGGGACGGAATCAGCATGACGACGCTGCTGATTCTCTGACGGGGCTGTCAGAGAACATGGCAATGGGTGCACGATGGCAACGGTTGCCTGATAAACCGGCTGGTTGGTGATGAGGTGAAATCGTGCTGACAAGCAATCCATTGCAGATCGGGAGCAAGTTCTGGCCGGAGACGGACGTCTATCGTCTCGGCACTTACGTGAAGAACCGTGCTTTGTTCGACGGAGCGCATGACATCGTGTTTCCCGAATGGACAAAGGCACTTCGTCCAGAACGCCGAGCGCAGATTTGGCTGACGATCAACTGGCATCAGATGCTCAGCACAATCTGGCCGGACCTTTTAGTTGGAGAGCCTCCGCTGTTTACGGCGTCGACGCCCGAGCAGCAGGTGTTCCTTGATTCCCTTGTCGCCGACAACCGCCTCATCGGCACGGTTTATGAGGTGGGGATCGACGTCAGCAGGTATGGCGATGGGTTGTTCAACGTGTGGTACAAGGACGGGAAGATTCACATTGGTACCGCGTCGCCCGAGGTGTGGATTCCCTGGGCGCTGCCTGCTGATATTAAAGACGTGCAGGGTTGTGTTCTCGGCTGGCGGTATGAGAAGGACAAGAAGTTCTTCCTCGATACACAGATGCACACGCCGGGGTTTGTACAGAAGACAACCTACGAGACAGACAAGGACGGTACGATTCGGCGCGTCATCGGCGGTGACAACGAACCAGTAGCCACAGAGATTGACGAGTTGCTGGTCGTCCCTGTGCACAACGTAACGACCTCCGACACTTATTTTGGCTTGTCCGACTACGGCATCTGCGAGTCCATCTGCCAGGAAGAAGAGTCTCGTCTTTCTCAGATCAAATACGTTCTTGATAAACATTCAGACCCGAACCTCAAGGGGCCGCAGAGCATGGTGACGACAAACCCTGTCACGAACCAGCCGGAAGTGAAGGTCGGGGGAAAGTTCATGCCCCTGAACCCCGGCGAGGACGTGAGCTACGTGACGTGGGACGGACAACTTACTGCGGCATTTACGGAACTGGATAATTTGCAGGCTAAGAAGTTCCAGATGACCGGTATCTCTCCCGCACTGTTCGGCGGCGACTTCGGCCGGGCAGAGAGCGGGTCTGCCATGAAGCGCCTGCTGATTTCAACGCTGAGAAAGATTAACCGGTTGCGGATGCAGTTTGACCCCGCTGTCCGGCAAGTCATCTGTATCGCATCGCGGCTTGCTGTGGCAAACGAGGTAGAGGGTGCGGTCGAGATCAAATCGAAGGACCTGCATATCGCGTGGCAGGATGGTCTGCCGCAAGACATCGTGGAGACGGCTTCTGCGTACACAACGCTCAAGACGTCGGGGCTTGTCAGTACGAGAACCGCCGTTTCTGTTGCGTTGGAAAAGGGTGGAAGCGCACTGGACGATGAGCTGAAGGCGATTGAGGATGACGCGACAAAGGCCGCTGATGCAGCGAAGGCCGCTGCGCCCGCCGTTCCTGACCAGAACGCGCCGCTTACGGACCGCCTGAGTGCGGCACTGAAGAATGGACAAACGGACGAGACTGCTTAACGACGCCGAGAGCCGCCGGAAGCGGCTGACGCAGTTGTACAAGGACGCCGAGAACGCGGCGATCCTTCTCCTTGCAACAGCACTGATGAACTCCAAACCTGCTGACGCGCTGCGCACGGCACAAACGTCCATCCGCAAGGTAATGGTGCGGGCCGATGCGCAGGCGCGGGGGTGGTGTGACGATTCGCTGACGACGCTCTACGCGCGAGGAATGCTGGACACGAGTGAGCGACTCAACCAGCCTCACCCTGCGTCTTCGCCCATGCACCTTGCCATCATTGCCGCACTTGCGGCAGGGGTCATGGAGAAACTGTCAAGCGTTGGTGCCGCTGTCGACCGCAATGTGTCGACGCTCCTTGCGTCCGCGCAAGTCGGCGTTGCGGGTGCGTCGTTCAAAAATGCGACCGACTGGCAGGCGCTTGCCGAGAAGTTGCGGCAGGATGTGATGCAGAACGGTGTGACGGGATTCATCGACAAGGCGGGGCATGCTTGGAAGGTCGACACATACGTTGATGTCGTGGCGCAGTCGAGCGTGATGAAAGCTTACAACAAGGGCATCAGTTCAGAGATGCAGGCAGACGGGCTTGACCTTGCGCGACTGAGTGACGAGATCGACGAAAACACCTGCGACGCATGTGCGGAGTGGGCGGGGCAAGTTCTTTCCATCACCGGTGCGACGCCGGGCTTTCCGACCGTCGACGAGGCAGAGGCAGACGGTGTGTTTCATTGCCACTGCGTTCACACATTAGAACCGCTGACCGAAGAAGAGGCGGTGCAGGAAGTAGAAGACAACGGCAACTCCAATGCCGGAACCAAGGAGGCTTGATATGGCAGATGAGATTGTAAAGACACCTGAAGCACAGGGAGAACAGCAACCAGACAACGGTAACCGCCTTCCCAGAACGCAAGAAGAGCTTGATGCGGTGATCCAGGGCAGGCTTGACCGTGAACGCAAGAAGTTTGTGGGTTTTGATGAACTGAAGGCAAAAGCTGCTGAGTACGAGAAGCAGAAACAGGCCGCGATGACTGATGCTGAGAAGAAAGATGCACGGCTCAAGGAACTCGAAACGCAGAACGCAGACCTCACCAGCCAGCTTTCCGACCGCGAAGCCAAGGTGCTTCGTGTGCAGATGCTGGAGGCGGCGGGGCTGCCGACTTCGTGGGCTGAGCGCGTGCACGGTACGACGGCAGAGGAAATCAAGGCCGACGTTGGTGAACTTACAAAGCTGCTCGGCGTGAAGAAACAGTCGGTAGGTGGGCCAGGTGCCCCCGCCGACACCACACAGCCGGTCGACATCAATGCAAGTATCCGTAGGATGCTCGGATACTAGCGACCCCCTAAGGAGGGTTACACATGGCTATTCCTGTTAACACAACTACCTACAATGCAATGATTACGCGTGCCAACGCCTCGGTTCTTTGTCCTGCCGAGCTTCGCGAGGGCATCATTTCGGCAGTGACACAGAACTCCGCGTTCCTGTCGCTGGCAACAAAGCTTCCCAATATGTCGGCGCAGACGTTGACCATGCCGGTCATCTCCGCTCTTCCGACTGCGTACTTCGTGACAGGTGAAGTCGGCGACGGCACCAACAGCGGCGTCAAACAGGCAACTAACATGGCGTGGCTGAACAAGATGCTCACCGCCGAAGAGGTTGCTGTCATCGTTCCCATTCCCGAAAACGTTCTTGCCGATTCTCAGTACGACATCTGGGGCCAGGTTAAGGACAAGGCTTCGGAAGCAATCGGTCTTGCTATCGACAACGCCGCGATCTGGGATGTTGGCCATCCTACTTCATGGCCGGAAGGCATCAAGGCTGGCGCGACCACGGCTGGCAACAGTCTCGTTATGGGCGTTCTCGGCGACCTTGTGGACGACATCGGCGGCGTGGGCGGCTTGATGAGTTTAGTTGAAGCAGATGGGTACGACGTGAACGGATTTTACGGCGTTCTCTCCATGAAGGCCGCACTTCGTGGCCTTCGCGACACGAACAAGACGCTCATCTTCCAGCCTTCCATGCTCGCGGGAACGCCCAGCACGCTCTATGGTCAACCCATTGAGTATGCTCGCAACGGCGTCACCCCCGGCACCACACTCCTCATCGGCGGCGATTGGAAGCAGGCCGTGTACTCCGTCCGTCAGGACATCACCTACAAGCTCCTGACTGAGGGCGTTATTCAGGATGCGGCAGGGGCCATTGTCTACAACCTTGGTCAGCAAGACATGGTTGCTCTTCGAATCACGATGCGCCTTGGCTGGCAGCTCCCGAACCCCATCAACAGAGTTAATTCAGAAGGGACCGATCCTTCGACCACTCGTTATCCGTTTGCAGTTCTGACTTCAGCATAGTCATTGAGAAGCGAGGGCCGGGACACGTTGCACACCTCTAAGGCGCAACCTCTGCCGGTTCACACCGCTCTGCGTCCGGGGCAATCGGCTTGACGCTGGAACCTAACAAGACCAGCGTCTCTTTTAGGAGGTGCTTATGAAAGTGAAACTTCTTGTGGACACTCAAACACTAGCGAACGGCTTTGTTCGTGTTGGAGACGTGATTGACGTTGATGACGCAACTGCTGAACGGTGGCTCGACCATCGGATTGCAGAGTTCGCCACTTCGGAATCAGAAGAAGTCACGAATGAGCCGACAGAAGAACTGACGACTTCTCCTGTTCCAGAATTGAAGAAAGCCGGAAGACCGCACAAGGTGAAGAAATGAGCGCGTATGTGACGCTTGCAGAAGCCACAACCTATTTTTCGACATGTCTTTATATCGAGAAGTGGGTGGCTGCAACGCCGTCCGAAAAGACTGCGGCCCTTGCTACTGCGCAGCGAGAGATCGACACATTGCCGCTTATTGGCACAAAGGCGGTCAACATGCAACTCAATCAGTTTCCTCGCGCCTACGTTGTGCGGACCGATGCGTTCAACATGACATCCCCAACAGTCTTCAGCACATACGGTACTGTCGACCTGATTATACCGCAGGCGGTCAAGGATGCCGAGTGCGAAGAGGCGCTGGCTCTTTTGAGGTATGGCGATTCAGAACGAGTGAAGTTGCAGGAGCAGGGCGTGACATCCGCTTCGCGCGGAGACCTCCATGAAACCTACGCGCCTCGGCATGGCCTTATCAGCCCAGTGGCGCGAGAACTCTTGCGTCCTTGGGTGCAAGGCGTGGTGAATCTTACCACATGACCTTCACCGTCACTGTTGATCCGAACAACGCCTTTCACTACGCAATGGCGCAGTACGTGGCACTTTTGCCGTCAGACATCGAGTCGGCGTTGGTTGCCGGCGCGGACTTAATTGCTTCCACAGCACGTGCCAATATGCAGGCGAACGGCAACGTTGATACGGGCAAACTGAGCGCATCTATCGGGACGCTGAGCAAGCAGGCGGACCTATCACAGGTGACGGTAACGGTCGGCCCTTCGCTGACCGACATGCACCCTGCGCGGTTCAACCCTACGAAAACATTTAACCAGATCGGTTCATATCTTGAATTTGGAACTTCTGGCGGTCCTTGGTCGTGGAGTGGTGTGACAGAGAAGTGGGCGGGCTTTCACCCTGGTTGGACCGGCAATGCTGCGCATCCGTTTCTTACACCTGCATTGCAAAGCATGGCGAGCAGCGTTGTGGACTTGGTTGCGCAGGCGGTCGGCAGACGATGGTAAAAACGAGAGTTGGCCGGCGTTGGACAGATGAGCAGAAGGCAAAGGTTTCTGCGAGTCTTATGGGCCGCAAGGTTTCCGCCGAAACTCGGGTAAAGATTTCTGCGACGGAGAAAGAGACTAAATCGCACATTGTAACTCATGCGTCGCCCGAAACGCGAGCGAAGATGTCAGCGGCAATGATGGGGAATAAATACGCTCTTGGGCATTCTCATCCTCAGTCACCTGAGGTACGAGCAAAGATGTCTGTCGCGAGTCAAGGGAATACAAGAGGACATGGCAATTGGAAGGGCGGTCGGGACATATCTCATCCTAAAAGGAGGGCGAAGCATCGCACTCTCGGTTTTGTCCCGTTGAATCAACCGTTTGATGGCGCAGAAGGGCACCACGTCAGCAAGGAATATGTGGTCTACATTCCACGGGACCTGCACAAAAGCGTTTGGCACAACGTCTGGACGGGGAAGAACATGGAGCAGATTAACATTCTGGCTCTTGGTTATCTCGTTCGGCAACTGGAGGCGGCGGCATGACGGTACGCGAGGCTTTGGTCGAGGCGATGTCTGACGTGATTGTGCCGCAGGACGAAACGTCAATTTCTCCGTCACTTCCTGTTGCCTACTTGTTCGTTCTTGGCGACAGCAAAAAGAAGTATGGAGACGAAGAGACCTTGCAGTTGAGTATAGGAGATCGTACCAAAGAAAAGGTTGACGAACTTTATGACGATTTGTACGAGGCGATTGGGACAAGTTATACGGCCCTTGACGGCACTTATCTCGCTCTTGTAGTGTGGGAACCGGCACAGCCGCTCGTAATGTTGGACGGGTCGTGGGGACGCAGGATGACGTTGAAGATTAGTTATTGGGGGGTATAGCATGGCTACAAGCCTGACCGTTCAAGCATTTGTGACAAGCACACCACAAAAGTACACAGGTGAGGCTTTGGTGGCCGACATGGAATTCACTATGAATAATTCCAGCGACATCATCCTCCAGGTGTACAACGCACACGCAACAGACCCTATCGTCGTCACGCTCGTTGGCGAGGGCGTTTGCGAATTCGGGTCCACACACAGTCTTGTGCAGTCCATTCCACATGGAGAAACGTGGATATTCCCTCCGCTTTCTCCACAGAGGTTTCAGGATGAGGCGGCGAAGACCGTAGAGATCACGACGACTGGTACATTGACGAACTGCACAATAAAGGCAATGAAACTTAGGTAGGGAGGGTACTATGGCAGCGAAGATTTTTTCAATCACGACTGGCAGTGCCGTTGGCGCCATCACTGGCGTCGTTGTCGGCGATGCGACGCTGGATGGGAAGGCTGGCAGTGTCAAGGAACTCGTCGGCAACCCCAGTACGACAATCGAGGACACACGCATTGGCGAGGCGACCACACAGACGCTGAGCTGCAACTTTGCATTCGCTGCAGGCGACGCGACAGACATCCAGGCACTCACGTTCGATGGCACGACAGCGGTAACAGTAACTGCTGGCACGCTGACACTTGCGGGGTATTTGACGCACTGGGAAGTCAAGGCGACCAAAGACGACTGGTGGGTAGGTTCCTGCACAGTCGTGAAGGAAGGTGCGTAATGGCTACCGATAGAGTATTTGGCATTGGCTCTGTTACTTGTGCTCCGATCACGGGCATTATCGTTGGTGACGTGACGATCACGGGGGACATCGGGGAAATCAAGAAACTAACTGGCAACCCGTTTACGACCATCGTTGAAACGCGCGTGGGCACGCCGATGGTCCGCAAGATGTCTCTCACGGGCGCTTATGAGTCGCACACGCTCAACCAAGCATTGCTTGGCACAGAGGTGACGCTGACTGTTCCGTCCGACACGACGAACCATGCGATGAGTGGCGCTGATGGTCCTGCCGACACTATTACGCTCACGGGCATATGCACGGAGTGGAGCGTGAAAGTGTCGAAGAGCGATTGGGCAGTGGCTTCAATTTCTGTGGAGAAGAAGGGAACATAGGGAGGCAACTATGAAATACGCATTATTGGCACAATTCGAGAAACTTTTCCATCGCACGCCCTTTAAGGCCGTGGAGGATATGATTTCCATGACCGCCGACGAACAACGCTGGTTCATATGGGCATACCGCGCAAAGACTGATCCCAGCCTCCTACTGCCCACGGCAGTCGAAGAGTGGACCAGCAAGGAGATGGGAGAAGCTGTCGGAGATTTTTTCGGCGTAGCAACACCCTCGACCCCCTCTTAGCAAACGTCTACCGAGTCTTCGGCCAGATGGGCTGGTCGAAGTCGGACATTGATAGTTCGGACTTCTGGGAACTGATCGACATCATGGAGTCTGGAGAAGAGAAAGGGGCAGTACCTCTTGACCAGTTGAACGTGGAGAGCATGGACTTCGACCAAGTGAAGAAAGACTTGCAGGAGAGTGGCGAATGGCCGACCAAGAACTGATTATCAAACTGCAAGCACAAATTGATGATGTCGTTTCTCAATTCGATGCCATCTCCGCTGCTGCAACAAACATGGGCGGGAACATTGTTGAGCAGATGACGGCGGCTGCCAATGCGTCGTCGTCTGCGTGGAATGCCGCTGTTGCAAGCATCAACGCGCAAGGCAACCCAGTTCACATGTTCAACGATCAGTTTGCCTCTGTCGGAGTAACGGCAAGCACTGCGATGGCGAAGGCGAGTACCGCCGTGAAGTCTGTTGCTCCGCCAGTTAATGCGCTTGGTAATGCGTTCAAGACGGCGCTTGGCATAATAGGCATTGCCTCTGTTGTACAACTGACTCAGCGTTTGAAGCAGTTCGCCACCGAAGCGGTTTCGGATTTTACAAAGGCCGATGCTGCAGCGAAAGAGTTTCAGAATGTTCTTGTCCAACGTGGCTTAACGAAGCCGGAAGCCCTGCAGACATCTAATTTGGTCGGTGGTCTGGCGGGGAATGTTGGCATCGAGCCGGAGCAAATCGAACAAGGAATAACGAGTTTAACGGTAAAGTTGAACGGAGGAAAAAATGCTGCCGCTGGGTTCAACGTAGCGCTGGATTCAATGCGGGTCCTTGGTGGAACGTTTGCCACCGCCGTACAACGAGTAGCCATTGCTGCCGAAGGTTCGTTGAAGTCTCTGCGTCAGTTTGGTATTACCACAAACAAAGACGTCAACGGTAATCTGAAAACGATGAGCCAGCTTTTGAAAGAGATGGCAGCGAACATGAAGGGTGGTTTGTCGACATACTTGCAAACGCCGCTTGGCATGATCGACCGCATGAAGGTCAGTTTGCAGGAGTTGAAGGAGAGTATCGGCGGTGCATTGATAAATATTTTTGCGCCCGCCGCGCAGTTCACGAGAGGGTTCGCAGATGCGCTCGTAGCGATGATGGCAACATCAAATTCCGCAGTTCCCGTTCTCAATCAACTCGCGATTGCTGGGGCGCAGGTTGCAAAGTGGTTCTACGATGCGGCGATAAATATGAAGATGTTCGCCGTCAGTACATATATTCCGCTCAACGCTCACGATAGACAAGTCAAAGAAGACACGTTCCAATCACTGTTTAACGCAAAACAGGATGCGGATACCGCTGCGAACGCGGTCATCGAAAACCTCACAACGTCAACTCCGCAAAGCGACGTGACGGATTATCTTAAAAAAATAGACGAGTTATTGACGAAGACAACGGCTGACACTACTACTGCGGGAGTGGCGGCCAAGAAGACCGCTGCTGCATGGGAAGCGGCGTTTGCTCCTTTGACTCTTCTGTCGGGAAACATCCCCGCTCTCGCAAAGTACGTCGGGAACCTCAGTTCCAACTTTGTTCTGCGTTCTGAATTGAGGATCACCGTGAATGGAGAGAATACACGGAGCTTGAAAGACGCGCAATGGAAGACGAACAGAGCGGTGGATGCTGCCATTCTTAAGGCAACCCCGCTGCCTACTACCTCTCGCGATGTCGGGTGGACTCACGCCGCCGGCGGCTACTCGCGGGTTCTGAACACGTCGGGCTTGGGGGGAAGATAAAATGTCCGTAACTCTGAATCCCACATTCACCGCAAACGGTATCGCGATCCTGAAGGATACGTTGGAGTATCCTTCGCAAGATGGTGAGACATCGGATGGCATCAACGGCGTCATTCGCTTTGCCCGCTTTTCATGGCACCGCGATCTCACTGTGCAGTTTCGCAGCAAGGCGATTCTCGCGTCATTCCTTTTTGCGCTCGGCAAGCCGGATGGCTTGCTCGTGGACTACGACAGTGAGACGTACTACGTTGACTCGTTTTCCTTCTCTTCCACGTTCGGAGGGTTCGGCTCATCGGATACGAATACGGTGTGGGAGTACGACGTGAGCTTGAAACGTCCCGGCACGGTTGCGTCTCCGTCCGGCGGTAGCACCGGGCAAATGAAGATTTGATGAATTACCTGAAAGTTGTCAACCTTCCGACGAAGGTGAGCATCTGGGCTGGCAACGCCGGCGAAATTGTCCTCGGCACGGGGGACGCCGGTGCGCCGCAGCGCGTGGTTGTGAGCCTATCCTATGGCGGCTCGTTCTTCGGCGCTGGTTCAGCGAGCCTCACGGTCTGGGAACCGGGTGGCATTTCCGTTTTTCCCCAATCGGGCGGCGGCGTGTGGCGCGTTCGCGTGAATGACGTGGACTGCTTTTATGGATTCTTCGACCATTCTCATTCTGACAGAATCGGTGGCGGGTACATGCGGACGTTCCAGTTGGTTGACCTTCTGGCCGCCTGGGACTTGACGTTGAACGATGTCCTGCCGCATGGTTGTACGACGGAGACCCCTTCTACGACGTACACCCTGTCCGATGCTCTTTCGTATATGATCACGACGGTCAGCGACCCGACGATGGGCGATGTCCCTTTCACCGGCACGATGCCGACAACGGCGCTGTTGGTGCGAGATCAGTACAGCGACAAGGTGCTTGTCATCCCGAACAGCACATACCTCGCGGAAATTCAAAAACTCGCGCAACTCATTGGCGTGACGTTGTATCAGAACCCGTCGCAGCGGGCCATCACGTGCGCGGACGCGCTTACGCCAGGGTTGGGGGATTTTACGTATGAGAAGGAGAGGTTAAAAGAGGCGTCGTTCGACGTGGACGCTTCGACGATCCCAGCTACCGTGATGGTTGTCGACGATGTGACGCACAAGGCGGCAGCGTATGGCAAGTACGGGGGAACAAGCGACACATTGAACTTCGCCATGACGGGCCGGAATAATCTTGCCTACCTCTCCACCATCGGCGTCGACGACAGCAAACTTGTGGATATGGCGCACGACGTGTTCGACGTGTCGCGTCATGCGTCACAGGTTCTCACGTTCATTTATGCAGGGCTTGAACCCGACAAAAAGATACTAGGCAAGAGGTTCAGTTGGCAGGACAACGAGGGCAGATATGGACTGTACTACGTCAGTGGTTTCACAGCGAACCTTACTGCAACCAGCGTCTATACCACCATTGAGGCATACGTCGCATGAGCGTCCGCAGTGAAATGGAAAGGATCGTCAGTACGGCGTTGCACTGCAACCCGGTGCAGTTCGTCTATGGAACAGGTGCAACGACCACCATCGCGTTCGGATATAAGTTTGTTTCCGAGCCTTGTATCATTCTTTCTGTGGTGGGCGCAACGGGTCAGACTGCGCAGGTTGTCAGCAAGGACAAGACTGGGGTCTTCTACACGGGCGCGACCATCGTGACCAATGGAACTTCTGTTGACTGGATCGCCATAGGGACGGGGATAGCGGCATGATATACACAATTGCGCCGCCTCTTATGCAAAACTTCGCCCATGACCAGGGCGAGATGATTTTTTGGGTCGGTTCAATTACGGGTTATGACAGTTGGTATCTGGCGTTATCATACAGCCTCACGATTGATGGTGTTCCGGCAGATGGGGGTGTTTGCTTACAACTGTATTCCAGTGGGGTGTTTGTTGGAGTGGAGTTTATGTGGACGACGGCGACGTTGTACTTATGCGACGAACAGCGTCATTCTGTATCGTTCAGTGCGGTGGAAAATGAATATTATAGCGATGCTTGGAGTTGGGCGGGCACTCTATGGTTAAAACCAAATGAGGATCGTATCTATGATCCTATGGCTGAGACAACTCCCCCGGTTACACCCGTCACTCGTTCCTTCCCCTGGGTTGGAAGATTCCGTTTATGTAAGGTCAATTAGGAGGTCTACGTATGAATCAGCCCTTTGTCTGTAATCTGCATCACCGTCAAGGCGACCGATGGTCTGTCGTGTTCGAGATCGCAGTGAACTTGACAGGGAAGGCGTGCCGCTTCCATGCGTACTCGTCAATAGGAACCAAAGTGATTGACTGCGACACGGCGGGGGCGACCCTGGCGCTTGCGTACGACGCCGATGAGACGTTTGTGGTCGCCGGCGTGACGTATACGGGCGTGACAACCCTCACTCCCGTACTGACTCTTGCACAGTCCGCCTTTCTCTCTCCCGACCTTTTGGACTATGACGTGGAGGATTACACGACAGGCGACACGTACGTCATCGGCACTATTGAAGTTGCCCGGGATGAATCGGTGACGATATGATCGGTGTTGCGGTTGTTGCTACTACCGCCGTAGGAGTTTCCGAGGAAAGCGTTGTTGGCGTACTTGCTGGAGTGCAAGGGCCTTCTGGAATTGATGGTGCTCAAGGTCCTGTCGGTCCGATGGGTTCAGGTGTGGTGTGGAGGGGTGAGTACGACCCTGCGACTGCCTACGAACTTCATGATGCCGTTTTCTATCTCGGTTCATCCTATGCCTGTTTCGTTCCCTGCACTGGTGTAGCACCGACTGAGACTTCCAACTGGGAACTGGTAGCATCCAAAGGTGATGTGGGTGCAGATAGCACTGTGCCGGGGCCAAAAGGTGATACCGGAAACCCCGGCAGCCCTGGTGCAGAGGGCGATGCTGGGACACAGGGTTCGCAGGGAATTCAGGGTGTCCCGGGAGCACAAGGAGAAATCGGAGTACGGGGTATTCAGGGCGTCAAGGGCGATACGGGGTCAGCAGGCGCCGATTCTACCGTGCCAGGACTTACTGGACCGCAGGGGTTAAAGGGCGACACCGGTAATACGGGCGCAACTGGCGCAGATTCTACTGTAGTTGGACCTAAGGGAGATACCGGAACAACTGGCAATACTGGCGCCACTGGACCCAAGGGCGATACCGGTGCGACCGGTGCCGACAGTACCGTAGCGGGTCCGAAAGGTGATATTGGAAACACTGGGGCCGCTGGTAGTCCTGGTGCTAAGGGCGACACCGGGATAACTGGCGCAGCGGGTGCCGATTCGACCGTTGCGGGTCCTCAGGGAGTGAAGGGAGACATCGGTTCCACGGGCGCCGTGGGCGCAGCTGGAACAAATGGCACGGATGGAGCCAAAGGGGACACCGGCTTAACTGGTCCTGCTGGCGCAAAGGGCGACACTGGTACAACTGGATCAACGGGTGCAGCTGGCGCAAAAGGTGACGCTGGTACACAAGGCATTCAGGGTACAGTAGGCGCCAATGGCGCAAAGGGCGACACGGGATCGCAGGGTATTCAGGGTGTCAAAGGCGATACGGGTTCTACGGGTGCAACTGGGGCAGATTCAATCGTAGCGGGGCCTACAGGAGACACTGGTTCGACAGGTGCCACAGGTGCGGCAGGTGCTAAAGGAGATAAGGGCGACACCGGGACTACTGGGGGTACCGGAACACAAGGTATTCAAGGTATCCAGGGTATTCAGGGCGCGACAGGAACGACGGGTGCCGACTCTACTGTGGCTGGTCCAACAGGTCCGACCGGTTCAACTGGCGCTGATTCAATTGTGGCTGGCCCTAAGGGAGATACGGGTTTAACGGGTAGTACGGGTGCCAAAGGCGATACCGGTTCACAGGGTATACAAGGCATACAGGGTACAACTGGAGCCACGGGTGTCGCAGGCGCAGATAGTACCGTTGCTGGTCCAAAAGGTGATACTGGAACTACTGGCACCACGGGCGCAGCGGGTGCCGATAGCACCGTAGCCGGTCCGAAAGGTGATCAAGGAGACACGGGCGCTACGGGTGCGGCTGGAACAACGACATGGGCGGGCATTACCGATAAGCCTGCTACGTTTACACCTGCCGCTCACAATCAAGCTCTTGCCACGATTACGGACGTTACCGCTACCGTTGCAGAGGTCAATGTTCTAGATGGTGTTACGGCCACCACCGCAGAGTTGAACTATACCGATGGCGTTACCTCTGCCATTCAGACACAACTTGGCGCAAAGCTTCCCCTCACTGGCGGCACATTGACTGGCGCCGTTGAAGCCGCCGACCATGGGGCTGCCGCAACTGATCAAGTGGTGAACGTCTGTTACGGAACCGCCAACCCCCCCGAAGCTAGTACTACGACAGAGGGCGCGCTGTTCATCAAGTATACGGCATGAGAGAGCTGATAGAGAAGCGGACAGCCCGCTCAAAGACATGGGATTTGGAGAATGGGAAGTTTGCTACGCAGGTTGGCGGCGGCATTGCTCACCATCAGAAGAATGGAGCGTGGGTTGATACGGATTCCAACTGGACAGACTTGACCGACAGATTTGGTGTGGGAGAGTTCCCTTTTGCCATTGATTTCCGCAAGAACACGAGAACTCTCACGATTGACTATGGTGGAGGGGATGTCCTGACCCTCACGCCACGCAACATGGAGGTACCGACGTCCATCACCCGTTCAGGTAATGGAATCACGCTCGTTCGGCTGTGGAAGGGCATTACCCTTAAACTTATTCTCACACCAGAAGGTTTACATTTCAATTACATCAAAACATCAACTTCGTTTATCAATCCTTCGTTCAATGTCACTGGCGATTGGGAAAAATACTATGGTACAAATATTTATGAGGCGAACGGAATTCCTGTTACAATGCCTCAAACGCTGGTTAGCGGCAAACTCACCTATGATTTCTCACTTGTTCCCTTGAATGTGGAGGTGAGATAATGGCTTCTCCGCAGACATTACAACCATCGCTTAAAGATGTTCAAATTGGCGAGCAGTCGCCCACATTTAATAATACGACGTCCGTTATGTCCGCGTGTCCGACTACTGCTAAACGTTTTCGGAGTCTTTGCAGTTTTGATTTTTCTGCGGTGGTTCCTGCGGGAGCAACAATCACGCTTGCCACGCTGGGGTCGTATTGTTCCAATTCCGCATTAGCCGGTCGTACAATCACGGTCTATCGTTTATTGCGCACCGACTGGGAAGAATTACAAGCAACTTGGAATATCTACAAGACGGGCGCGTCGTGGGGAACGGCGGGCGCGTTAAACTCCAGCACGGACTATACCACAACCGATGCCGCAACCGCTGCTTCTGTCGCAGTAGGGACCTGGCTGAACGAAACCGTCACAGCGCAAGTGCAAACCGCATTGGATTCCGTGAGCGGCGTTGCTCATTTTCTCATAGCAGACGTTGGAGCAACCGCTGTTGGGGCAAATTCGTTTCGGCGCAAAAAATGGGGCGGTGCCACTACCCCTACCCTCTACATTGAGTACACCGTACCCTTTATTACGGGCATCAACATCGGTGATGTGGTCAAGCCGATCGACTGGGCTGGCTCCAAAATCAACATCGGGGATACATGGAAGGCAATAGCGAAAGTACAGGTAAATATCGGTGATGTGTGGAAGGATGTGTATATCCCATGATTGACGTAGAGATTGAGGGCATGACGGGAGGATGAGACGAAGTTTCCAACATGGGTACGAGCCATGGCATGGGCCGTGTTGATTGCCGTTGCGCTGATGGACGTAATTCTACTTTGTAACCGATAGGGGGCATGATGAGCACAGACGATGAACTTTTCAATCGTAATGCAGAGCTGACAAAAGCAAACGCGGAAGCTATAAAGACGTTCAGAGAGGACATAGCAGCTAATGAGGAAAAGCGCGAAAGCAAATTGAACGGGCTTACCGTCATTCTCAATAACTGCGTCAAGATTCTCGACCAGATCACGTATCGGATGGATACGCCGCAAATCGGGCTTTCTGATAGGCTCAATTTGGTCGATGAAAATCAGAAGGAGACAGCAAAGTTGTTGGGTGAAGTTCAGGGCATTCTTGGCCCGCTGGTTGAGCGTTCCCTACAAACACGAAAGTATATGGACTGGATTATTGGTGGTATTGTTGTTTACATCCTTACGCGACTTCTGCCATACGTCGGGCAGTTGTTACAAAAGGAGTAGAGGGCCGTTATGAAAGGGCTAGATTTTTCAAGCGGCCGCCCCAATCTGGACGCGGTAGTACAGGCGGGGTACGGGTTCATTGTCCGCTATGCGTTTGCGTCTTCCCCGAAAGGCATCAACAAGATTGAAGCCGACGACATCAGGGCACACAATCTCGGGCTAATTCTTATTTATGAATCCTATGCGGGCAGAGCTAAAGAGGGCCGTGCCGCTGGCGGGGCAGATGGACTGCAAGCGTTGGCACAGGCGCGGGCTATTGGATTTCCAGACACACGACCGATCTACTTTGCCGTGGATTATAACGCCCCCAGTGTTGACCAGCCCGCCATTGACGAGTACCTGAAAGGCGCTGCCGCCGCTGTCGGTATAGGGCGCGTAGGCGTCTATGGCTCCTATGCCGTTGTGGAGCGGTGCCACGCAAGAAAGACTGCAACGTGGTTCTGGCAAACATATGCGTGGTCGGCCGGCAAAGTATCCACTCATACTCACTTTCTGCAATATAAGAATGGTCAGACGATCGGCGGCGCGACCGTGGATCTGAACGAATCGAAGCAGGCCGATTTCGGGGCCTGGACTAAGGAGGTAGTAGTGGCTACACCAAAACCCGCCATAAACCCGCCAGTTGTGACGAAACCCAATGTGGCTATGCAGTGGGCGATCGATAACAAGATTGTGGACAAGGGGGTTGACCCGAACGCCCCCGTTACGTGGCACTCACTTATCTGGACGCTCTATCGCGCCCGTGGTACAAAATAGGAGGCAAACATGATTGATTATACTTCCGTTTATCTAGCCATTATTGCACTTATTAGTACGGTCATCGTCACCCTTGCTCCCATAGCCGTTACTGCGTTCATCAACGCACATACGGCAAAACTGATTCAGGTGAAAACACTCGCCAACAATAACCAGGACATCGCCAATGGGATCGTGGCGGTCATCCAGAATGTGTATAAGACCTACACGAACAGTGAGAAGTTCCAAGTTGCGTTCGAGGCATTGGATGCGCAGCTTCACCTTCCGGCCGGGAAAACACGGCAGTTGATTGAGCAAGGCGTTTCAGCAATGACGCTCACGTGGGGTAAGGCTTGGGAAAAACTCGGTGAAACGACGCCACCCGAGACAATTACCGGGGCAACGCCTCCAGCAACGACGCCGTAGTACCGCATTAGAAAAGCATGGGCATGGGTGAACAGAGTAGATGAGTGTTGTTGTGGGGCTTGTGAAAAATGGCAAGGTTTATATGG
>Ga0209123_1000566_pt1 | contig 45081 bp, 37 predicted proteins | sample BarGraIncu00431A_FD_184500 | JGI IMG/M metagenome (GOLD analysis project Ga0209123, IMG submission 184500) | Arctic peat soil microbial communities from Barrow, Alaska, USA - Barrow Graham LP Incubations 004-31A (SPAdes) (version 2) | ecosystem: Environmental > Terrestrial > Soil > Wetlands >...
CAGTCAGCATGACCGCAGGAAACCCCTGGTCCCAGAAGGGGGCATGGTCCGAGCGCCGGCTGTCCGGCAGCAGTTCACCGTTTCCGGGCACCGTCAGCACGACGTGGGGCAGTCCGACCTGGTGCTGCTCGATCGAGCGGGCAAAAGCCTGCGAAATCGCCACCGACCCCTCGTTTCCCACCACGGCAATGAAATTACCGATCTCCGGAACCTGCACCGGCACCCCCGGCGGCACGGTTTGCACCAGATGCTCACCGGCGTAGGCGACGGATTCGAGAACCAGCACGGCCGTCAGGTCCCACCCCTCCGCGCGCGCGTGGCGCGCCAATGCGGCGCTGCCCCGGGTACCCGAGCCGGGATCGTCCTCCTGCTGGTTCTCTTCGAGACAAATGCCAATGAAATGTACGGTGCGCTCAAAGCTTAGCTGCGAGAGCGCCCGGGCCATTTCCAGCAGCACCGCAACCCCGCTCGCGTTGTCGTCGGCGCCCGGCGTACCGGCCACCGTGTCGTAATGCGCCAGGATCGCGACCCGTTCCCCGGGGCGCAGCAGTCCGGTGCGCCCTGCGATGACGTTACGAAAAGTTCGTCCGTTGTCCTGGAAAAGGTGCTCGCTCATCTGGTAACCCAGGGCGCGCAGCGACTCAGTCAGATAGTCCGCACACCGCTCCAGCGCCTCGGGCGCCGCCACCGGATGCCTCTCCCCCTCCAGCGCCTGTACGTGGCTACCGATTCGTTCGCTGGAAACCGTGTCCTGCAAGAATTCCATGGATATCATAAACCTTCCTCTCAAGGTGGTGATCCGCTCTGTCATTTACCTGGTCCTCCGGCAGGTTCCAAATGGCAAAATGCACCCAAAAGTCAGGTGATTGTGACAATACAACGCGGTTGACCATGTTAGACTCTGACTCGTCTGCCAGTGCCGAACTCGAACCAGGCAGGGTCAAAAGCCAGATACAGAAGCTTGTGGCAAGAGTGTACACGCTGCAGGCAAAACGAAAAGTGACAAGTGGAGAATAAGTCGAAAATTTCACTTCAGGACGCATGTTGAGTATCCGATAGGTTCACCAGAGAGAATTGCGCAAAAGCTGCCGGTATTTCGCCGGTATCTGTCAGGCAGACCAGGGCTAAAGGCGGGCTAATCATGTCGATCATCAGTGGATTATGGAAAACCTTACGGGGAATGTCATTGCTGGTGCTACTGGCTGTCGTATTCACTAGTGTCGTCCTGGTATCATGCCTGGCGAAGTTGCTCGTAGGAGACGGATTTACCAATGTCGCCGGCACACTGCACCTCGGGTCCTGATCGGTCCCCTGCTGGTCTCTTAGCCAATTTAAAATGAAAAGCCCGCCAATCTCTACAGGTAGCGGGCTTTTCTGTGTAAAGGGCTTTTGCCTGGTTACCTGAACCTTATGTGGCGCCAAGAAAACTCCGGTTGTAAAAGTCGTGACGTCAAAACAATGACTCGACAGCAATCCCGCTGGCGATCGTTGCCAACTTCCCCCACTTGATACTTCATGGCTAATTGTTAATGCTGTTGGCAGAAATGAAGCATTGCCTTATTCCGGGCTAAAAATATCGCACCCGCTGACCCTCCCCTCGGCCCACCTGGCCTCTATCGTTCTCTTGGTGGGTGTCTCGGATCTAAGTAGCCATTTATATGGAAGTCAATTGATTGCCGGAGGTCAGGTACCAGAGGCACCAGCCTGATATTTGATCGGGATGTATGATCGATTTTGTTGAGGGCGGCTGAACCTGTAAGAGAAGGAGTGAGAATATCGCACAGACCTTATTCATCCAGATGAGTCCGAGGGTTAATTAGTAATATGTAATGTGTCGCTGGTGGCATACCCTATGCTTTGTAAGCGTATCGGCCGCCGCAGACGTTCGGCAGAACGCCGGACTAATCCAGAATAGGAGAACCACCAATGTCTACAAGCGATATTTCCTTGACCGCAGGGATGAGGACAAACCTTCTCAACCTGCAAAACACCAGCAATCTTTTGAACCGGACCCAGCAGAGGCTTTCCTCGGGCAAGCAGGTAAACAGTGCCCTGGACAATCCGACCAACTACTTCGCTGCCCAAAGCGCGACTCAGCGCGCCGGCGACCTTTCCGCCCGCAAGGACGGGATGTCCGAGGCCGTCCAGACGGTTGCGGCCACCAACGCGGGTATCACCGCCATCACCGGTCTGATCCAGGCTGCCAAAGGGATCGCGCAATCGGCTCTTTCCACCTCCGACACCAACGTGCAGTCAAAACTTGCGGCCCAGTACGACACTATTCGTACCCAGATCGACCAGATGTCGTCGGACTCAGGTTACCGGGGACTGAACCTGCTGAGTAACACCGGTGGCGCCCCGACGACCCTGACGGTCACCTTCAACGAAAATGCCAGCTCAGCGCTGGCAGTTGTCGGCTTTCTCGGCAACTCCTCGGGCTTGAGCCTCACTCAGGCGGGAGGTGCCGGCGGCAACTGGCAGGCCACCTCCAGCATCACCGCAGACTCTGCCAGGATGGACTCGGCCATCACCTCGCTGCGGACCAGCACCCAGACGCTGGCGGCGAATCTCAACATCATCACCACCCGCCAGGGATTCACCGATAATATGATCAGCACGCTGCAGACAGGTTCTGATAACCTGACACTTGCCGACATGAACCAGGAAGGCGCCAACATGCTGATGTTGCAGACACGCCAGTCCTTAGGCACCACCTCGCTTTCCATGTCCTCACAGGCGGCTCAGTCCGTCCTCAAACTGTTCTAACCCAAGACTAGAGTCAATCCCGGGGGTGTCGGTCCCCGGGTTGACCTAGCGGCCTGTCAGATCTTTGACCGGCCGGGGTGGCCGCCGCCAGCAAGCGAAATCCCCTCACCAACTCCTCACGGCATCCCAGTCCGATCACGAATTTCCCCAAGCTCTTAACCTTCGGCCAGTATCTCAGTCAATCGCCTTCATACGGTAGCCGACACCCGGCTCGGTCACGATGTAGCGGGGGCGCGAGGCGTCAATCTCGATCTTGCGCCGCAGGTTGCTGATGTTCACCCGAAGTACGTGAGGCTGCTCCAGGTAAGCCACGCCCCAGATCTGTTTCAGTATCTGGCTGTGGGTCAGCACCTTTCCCGCGTGGGTCGCGAGCAGACGCAGCAACTCGTACTCGGTGGGGGTAAGCTGCACCTCGTCCCCGCGCACCGTCACCCGGCGATGCGGCAGATCGACCTGCAACTCGTCGATGCGGAAGACCGGCTCGGGCACCTGCTGCAGGGAGCGGCGTAACGCCACCTTGATGCGCGCCTGCAGCTCGGCGACCCCGAAGGGCTTGGTGAGATAGTCGTCCGCCCCGGCGTCGAGAGCCTTCACCTTGTCGTCCTCGCGCTCGCGCACGGAAACCACGATGATCGGCACCTGCGACCACTCGCGAATCCGCCTGATCACCTCGACGCCGTCGAGATCCGGCAGGCCCAGGTCGAGCAGAATGACGTCGGGCCTGACGGCGACGGCCGCGGCAAGCCCGGCGTGCCCGGTTTCCGCCTGGTGCAGGGAGAACTCTCCGGTATCGAGCGCGGTTTTCAGGAAACGCTGGATGGCTGTTTCATCATCCACCACCAGGATCCGGGGGAGATTGGGCTTGCCTGGTTCGGAAATCATGGTTTCGGTTGCTCCTCCCTGCGGGCGCCCATGGCTCATGGGACTCATGGGACCGCCGTTTCTTCTCATTGGACGATAGTCCCGGAATTACTCTACCAAACTCCCGCCAGAGCACAAGACATTTCGGGCCTGGCGCGGGTTACGGGCCCGGTTGAGGGGGGCGGCAGCTCAGACGCTGATCCGAATCGGCAGGATGACGGTGGTAAGCCCGTCCCACTGCAGACGGCGCTGAATGGCGAAGGCGGTCTCGTTGTGCAGCATCCGGTGGTAGAACTTCTCCAGCCGGAAGGTCAGCTGCCCGGTGAAGACGGTTGAGCGCGGGTACTCTTCGCCCAGGTCCTTGCAGATGGCGGTGACGCTCTCGACCACGTCGGTCGCCACACCCATCCGGTAGTCGGCGGCGAATCCCAGCCGTCTGGCGAGGTCGACGTATTTCTCCAGCGCGGCCTTGGCCGAGGCCTCCAGTGCCTCGAGTTCCTCAGCACCTTTGAAGCTGCCGGAATCGATGACCGCGACCGAGACGAAGATCACGTTCTTGTAGGTCTTAGGGAAGGTGGTTACGATGGAGAGCAGCGTGTGCACGCCGAAGCCGCTGTAGGCAGAGACCAACTGGATGGCGGTGGTGTCGGAGGTCTTGGGCGCCGCGGAGTTGACCGGGCCGCTGGTGGGGAAGTCGAGCAGTGCCTCGTCGAGTTGCGCCATTCCCTTTCGTACCGAGAGGTAGTGCCCCTTGATGACGTAGCAGCAGGCGATGACGACGGAGGTGATCAGCAGGGTGAGCCACCCCCCCTCGGCGAACTTCTCGATAATGGTGATGAACAGGATGGTGGCGCAGAGAACCAGGCCCACCAGGTGGACCGAGAGGTGGCGCAGCCACTGGGGGTCCTCATGGCGCCTCTGGATGAAGAAGCGGGACATGCCGAGCTGGGAAAGGGAAAAGGTCAAAAAGACGTTGATGGAGTACATGACGATAAGGGCGGAGACGCTCCCCTTGGTGTAGAGCAGCAGGGCAATGGCGGACCCCCCCATCAGCACGATGCCGTTACGCATGGTGAGCCGGACCGACAGGGCGGCAAAGCGGTGCGGGAACCAGGAGTCGACCGCCATGTTGGACATGACGCGCGGCCCGTCGACGAAGCCGGTCTGCGCCGCCAGAAGGAGCAGGGCACCTTCCGAAAAGATGGTGACGAAGGCGATGGACTTCCCCATCGGCCAGTGGGCGAAGAGCCCGTCAGCCAGGACCGCGTTGAGGGTTTTCCCCTCCACCGGCTGCACCCCCATCAGGGAGTAGCAGAGAAAGAGCATCCCCGCGGTGAAGGCGAGCGACGTCGCCATGTAGACCATGGTCCGCTTTCCGGTCTGCACCCGCGGTTCCCGCATGATCTGCAGTCCGTTGGAGACCGCCTCGATCCCGGTGTAGGTACCGCCGCCCAGCGAATAGGCTCGCAGGAAGAGCATCAGGATGCCGAAAATTCCGATGGTGGAGACGTCGTGGGAAAGGCCGGTGCGGAAGTCCTGGACCAGCGGGGCGATCTTGCTGGTGTGGGTGAAGACCCCGTCCACCAGCAACACGATGTGGGTGAGGACGAATACCATGAAGATCGGCGCCATGATGGTGACCGATTCCTTGATGCCGCGGATGTTGAGCACGATCAGGAACACGGCCAGGGCGACGGCGAAGGTAATCTTGTGTTCCTGGAAGCTGACCGGGACATAGCTGAAGAGGGCGTCGGCGCAGGCCGCGATGGAGATGGTGATGGTCAGCACGTAGTCCACCAGCAGGGCGCTTCCCGAGACAACCCCGGCCTTTTCGCCCAGCATGTGGGTCGCCACGATGTAGCCGCCGCCGCCGTGGGGAAAGTGCTCAATGATGCGCGAGTAGGCATAGGAGATAATGAAAACGGTCACGGCGGTGGCGACCCCCAGCATGATCGCCAGGTAGGTGTGGGTGCCGAGCGCCCGGTAGGCCTCTTCGGGTCCGTAGGATGAGGAGGAAAGCCCGTCAGCGCCGAGGCCGACCCAGGCAAGGACCGGGATGAGCGACATCTTGTGGAAGAGGTGCGGGTCCTTCAGGTACTTCGGTGCGCCGAAAATGGCCTGGATGATCTTCTGGAAAAAATTGCCGTTCGCGGCTGACTTCGCCTGTTCCATTACTGCCCCCTCTGGAAATATCTCGCTAGTGCGGGGCCTCTGTGCGCGCTTTCCGCCTCTCGGAAAGGACGGTGCGAGCGACGCTGCCGATTCCCGGCACAGCTGCCGACTCCAGACCAGATTACCCCGAAGTCGCATAAAGGCAGGGTCAAGATTCGCGCTAATGTGTCAAGAAAGTGTCAAGATCGAGGTTTTCCCCCACAACCACGCCCTTTGGTAGGGGCACCCCCTGCGGGCGCCGACTACGCGCTTTTGTAGGGGCACCCCTTGCGGGTGCCCACTTCCGGGTGCCCACTTCCGGGGAAGCACTGCCCTCAACTTAGCGGCACTGTTTTTCAAGGGGAGGCCGGGGGGAGGCACGCTGCGACCGCCTCCCGGCTGTGTATGGCGCCCCGGTCGGTAAGGACGCTGGAGTAGAGGATGACCTCACGGACCTCGAAGGGCGTAAAGGCCAGTTCGCCATGCTCCGTCTCGAAGCTGCTGACCGCCGCGGGGGCGCTGGTCTTGAGGCGGGCAAGGGTCAGGTGCGGGGAAAAGGGACGCTCTTCGGGGGGGATGCCGACGTCTGCCAGGGCCAGTTCCAAATCCTGGTAAAGCCCCATGAGTCTGGGGTTGGCATCCACGCCGACCCAGAGCACCCTGGGGTGCTTGCCGGGGGGGAAGTGTCCGGCACCGCGCAGCACAAGCTGGAAAGGGAGAAATTGAATTCCGGCCAGTGCGCCCTTGATGGCGGCAAAAGCCTGCGGGCCGGCATCTCCAATGAAGCGCAGCGTCAGGTGGAGCTGGTCGGCGGGAACCCAGCGCGCGGTAGGGACTTCTCTGGTAAACTGTGTCAGGGCCGCCTTTATCTGCTCGGGAATATCGATTGCAACGAAAAGCCTCGGCATGTCCGCCTCCCGGTTCGCGGAAAATTCGACAAAGATAATGGCCCACCTGAATAAAAAACGTTGACTAACTGACCTTGTGATGTTAGAAAGTTTAACTTTGGTAAACAGAAAGTAAAGGCGCAACCAATGCTCGACGTGAGATACCTACGCGAAAATCTGGAGACTGTGGAAGCGCGGCTCAAAACCAGGGGCGAAGGGGTCAACATTGCCCTCTTCAAGGAACTGGATGGACGCCGTCGTGATCTTCTACTGCAGAGCGAGACCTTGAAGGCGCTGCGCAATAAGGTTACCGAAGAGATCAGTCGCCTGAAGGACAAGAGCCAGGGCCAGGAGCGCATGACGGAAATGCGCGAGGTCTCCCAGCAGATAAAGGGAATCGACGAGTCCCTGAAGGTCGTGGAAGAGGAACTGCAGATGTTCCTTTTGACCGTCCCGAATATCCCGCACCCGAGCACCCCGGTGGGAAAATCCGAGGCTGACAACGTGGTGGTAAGGACTTGGGGCGAAACGCCCGAGCTTTCCTTTGCAGCAAAGCCGCACTGGACCATTGGCGAAGATCTCGGCATCCTTGATTTTGAGCGCGGTGCCAAACTGGCGGGTGCACGTTTTACGCTGTACCGCGGTGCGGGGGCAAGGTTAGAAAGAGCTCTCATGAACTTCATGCTCGATTTGCACACGGACGAGCATAAATATATTGAAATGCTGCCTCCCTTTATGGTAAACAGGGACTGCATGACGGGGACCGGCCAGCTGCCGAAGTTTGAGGAAGATCTCTTCCACATGGAAGGGGTCGATTTTTTTCTCATCCCGACGGCGGAAGTACCGGTCACCAACATACACCGCGGCGAGATTTTGAAGGGATCGGAGCTACCGATCAGCTACGTGGCCCACACCCCGTGCTTTCGCAAGGAAGCAGGTTCCTACGGCAAGGACACCCGTGGCTTGATCAGGCAGCACCAGTTCAACAAGGTCGAGCTGGTGAAGTTCACCGCACCCGCGGACTCCTACAACGAGTTGCAGAAACTGCTCGGCAATGCCGAGGAAGTGCTGCGTCGGTTGCAGATCCCCTACCGCGTTGTTGAGCTTTGCACCGGTGACATAGGTTTCTCCGCTGCCAAGACTTTCGATATCGAAGTTTGGCTGCCGGGACAGAACTGCTACCGGGAGATTTCCTCCTGCAGCTGTTTCGAGGATTTTCAGGCCCGTCGCGCAGGAATCCGCTTCAGGTCGGATGAGAAGGCGAAGCCGGAATTTGTGCATACGTTGAACGGCTCAGGCCTTGCAGTCGGCAGGACCGTCGTGGCAGTGCTGGAGAATTATCAGCAGGCCGACGGTTCGGTACTGATTCCCGAAGCGCTCAGACCCTACATGGGCGGGCTGGAGAGGATCAGCTAGAGATTGGAGGAATGGCCGAGTGGTCGATGGCGGCGGTCTTGAAAACCGTTGAACGAAAGTTCCGTGGGTTCGAATCCTACTTCCTCCGCCAAAAAGATTTATGCAGGACAGAGTTTAGGTTAAAACGGAGAGCTGGCCGAGTAGGTCGAAGGCGCTCGCCTGCTAAGCGAGTATACTGGGAAACCGGTATCGAGGGTTCGAATCCCTCGCTCTCCGCCATTTTTAACCTGAAGGCGCAGGTGCAGTACGGTAGCGGAGGTATTGATTGAAGCGATTGATGAAACTGACGGTTTTGTCTTTGGTCGCCATGATTGCCGTAGCAGGGTGTAACGAGAAGGAACCCGTCAAAGTTGGGGCCACCAAGGCGCAACCGGTCAAGCCACCATCAGTTGTGGTGGTCCCCGAGAGCGTGAAGGGGAAGTGGAAGGCGGTAAAGATTTCCGCCATCAACAAGAACACAGGCGAGCAGAAGGTTTACACGATAGCCATCGGTTCGCAGTTCAAGTTGCCCGATTCGAATCTGACCTTGACGGTGGAGAATTTTCTCCCTCATTTTGTCATGGAAGGCACGACTCTCACTTCCCAGTCCAACGAGTTGCTCAATCCGGCAGCTCAGCTCAGGGTAAGCGAGGGGGGACGGGAGATTTACAAGGGTTGGCTCTTTACTCTGTACCCGACAACCCACGCCTTTCAGCATCCGCTCTTTAGTTTCACGCTGGCCGGGTCGGTTCCGTCCAGTTGACATAGTTTGCGCTTGTAGCTCAGCTGGATAGAGCAATGGACTACGAATCCATAGGTCGGGCGTTCGAATCGCTCCAGGCGCACCAATAAAAACAAGGGCTTACGGTTACACACTGTGAGCCCTTGGTTTCGTGCCGTAGTAAATGCCGTAGTAAATCGTTTAAGCTGTTGTTTGCCGTAGTAAATGCCGTAGTAAAGTTTGCGCCTGTGGCTCAGCTGGATAGAGCACCAGACTACGAATCTGGGGGTCGGGCGTTCGAATCGCTCCAGGCGCACCATAAAAATCACAAAGGGCCTACCGGTTTTTCCCTAGCCGGTTACTTAATCTGTTGATGATTTAGAAATGCTGTGTGTTTTAGCCTGTTACAACGATCGCCAGAATTTTCTTAAGCATTCGGATCGGTTATAACATACTGATAAACTAAACATTTCAAAGATCGACAACATTTCAACAGATTAAGTAACCGGCTAGGGTTTTTCCGGCAGGCCCTTTTTCTTTAGAGTGAACCTTCCAGTGAACTTTTTGCTAGGCCTCTGGCCGGTCATCGCTCTTTTCCAGTTCGGGAGGATACCCCCTGGTAAACCGTGCGGATCGGCCAAAGAAGCCTCCAACCAGGGCTCCCACCGGCGCTATCCGCCGGCAAGGCCGCCCCTAGTCGTTGCTGCGGTTGATCAGGTTGATAATCACCTTGGTGATGGTGTCTTTCTCCTCAGGTCTGCTCTCGGCGATGAGGAGTGTCAGTGCCACCAGCGCGTTGTCGGCAAGGCGCTTGGAGCCGTCCGACCGGTAGAGGATGCCGTTTGCCCCCAGAAAGTATACGAAGACGGCGGCCGCTATCCGCTTGTTGCCGTCGCTGAAGGCGTGGTTCTTCACCACAAAATACAGTAAATTCGAAGCCTTCTCCTCGGTGCTCGGATAGAGGTCCTCGCCACCGAAGGTCTGATAGATGGTGCCGAGTGCGCTCTCGAAGCTGTGATCCTTTTCCACCCCGAACAGGCCGTCGAACTCACCTTTCATGGAGTCCACTATCCCCATTCCTGTCTCATAGGTGATGGCATACTGTGCCGGGCCAGTCGTCCCCTCGACAGCCAGCGTCCCGTGGTCATACCGGTCGAGGGTCGTCAGGGCATAGGCATAATCAGTGAGCACCCGCAGGACGTCCCGTCCGGTATCCGTGACAAGTTCCCGGGTGGTCAGGGTCCGGGCAAGGAGTTCCACGGTGTTGCGCATTTCACTGAGCTTCTCCGACTGCTCGCGAAGCCGCTGCTCGTTGACCGTATAGCCTCTGACGATGTGGTCTTTGAGAACCTGGGTCGCCCACTGGCGGAATTGAGTACCCTGCCGCGACTTCACCCGGTATCCTACAGAGATGATGACGTCGAGGTTGTAGTGAGCCGTATCGTAGGTCTTGCCGTCGGAGGCAGTTATCCGGGATTTCCGGATAACTGAAGGCTCGGAGAGTTCCCCCTCCTTGAAAACATTCTTGATGTGCTCGTTGACCGTCCGGACATCCTTGTCGAAAAGCGCGGCCATCTGCTTTTGTGTCAACCAGACGGTCTCATGGTCAAGGTGAACCTCTAGGGAGGTGTGCCCGTCTTCCGCCTGGTATATCAGGACGTCTCCAGCTTCCGGTGGGACATCCGGCGAACCTGTGACTTTTTCTTGCATCCGGAACTCCGTAAAAAATAGCCAAAGCGGCCGCGCTTAGTGTGTAGCATCAGGAAGCGGGTGCGGTTTCCATTCCCTGCGACAAAGTAGCCGTAACTTGATTGATTATCAATAACAAACCGTTGCGCCGAAACGCCGGCTCCCGGCGCTGGACGCTACGGCTCTAGCCTACGTGCGGGATATCGCGGCGCGAGAGGGGCGCGGGGGAGTTCCCCCGCTGTAACAAGGAAAGCCGTTTCGGAGGGCGCCGGGGACGCGGGAGCGGAACCGGCAGACTCCGAATGGGCTTTCGACCGTTTAAAGCTGCCGGCGTTCCAGCCGGCTGCTTTGGTCCAAACTGCCAGGCCTTCCCGGGGGGCGTTGCGGGGGTCCCCCCCGCTCGAAGGGGAAGCGGAGAACGTCAGGGCGTTTTCGCCCTGGCGGTCGCAGCGAGGGGGAGGCTTCCCCCCTTGCCTCACCAGCCTTCCAAGAGGGACCTCACTGCAGCTTGCCACCGTCCATCCACTTATGTATCCTTTCCCGGTCCTTGGGCGAAGTGGATTCCATTCTCGCGGCGACCTGGCCCCCGTAGGACTCGTAACGCCTCTCCTCGTTGAATTTGTCCTCGATTATGGTCCAGCGTATCAGCGCTGCCCCGAGAGCAACCGTACCCATCCCGATCAGAACCGCGACCCAGATAATGCGTGCATTCCAGGGAAGCCTGGCAAGTTTAGCCGCGCAGGATTCGATACGGGAAGACGCCTGAAGTACTGCTTCGTTCAAGGGACCCAGTGCGCCGGCGACCTGGCTTTGCGCGGCCAGCTCGAACGCCTGCTGGATTTTTGCCGGCAGCTCGTCGCGGATGAAGGCGTTCAGGCGCCGGTAGCTTTTGTCGGCCTCGTCCTGCGCCTGCTGCCCCCTGGCCGGGGCCGTTTCCGTCAGGTCCGGCCTCGGCTCCGGCCGCTTTTTCCCCTCGGGAACCTGCCCGGCTTGCTCTGACAGGCCGCACTCCCTCAAAAATTTGTCCGTGGAAGATTCCTTCTCCATGATCACCTTCCCCCGAGCGTTTTAATCGCTGCGGCGACACCCCCGGAGAGTTCCTCGACCTGCTTTCGGGAGGCAAGCAGCAGGAACTTTTCCGTGAGGGTCTGCACCAGTTTCTCGAGGTCCTGCGCGAGCTGCAGGTGGCTTTCTTTGAGAAGGAAAACCTCGTCCAAGAGCTCACCCGGGGCGGCCTTTTCCTTCCTGGCCCGGGCCGAGACCTGGGGGAAATGTTCGACGATGCAGGCCCGGATCAGGTCGGAGACCGTCACCGGCACCCCGCCAATCTCACCCAGCCTGCGCGCTTCGCTCTCCAGCTTTTTGCAGATTTCCGGCGGCAGCCGGATGCTCGTTTTGACCATGGCGGACTCCTCCTGGGGGCGTCGGACGGCGGGTGGCGCCCGTATTACGGCTATACTACCTGTGGCGCCTGCTACTTAGGCGCTTTCGCCGGCGTTTGTCAATGAAGCGCCTCCCGACGTCCGGCGCGAAAACACGGGGGAAAAACTGTCGGGCCTTTTGATGTAGCCCGCAGGGCTGCGTCCGGTGTGAGGAAAAAAATAAGCCAAGCGAAGCGAGGCCCGCTTATGGCAGCCGACTGCGCAGCTCTCCGTTCTCCGGCAAAAAGAAAGGGGAGTCGTGCAGGGTGAAGACAGAGGATAAGACGTACCCACCCCTTCCTCCAGCCCCCATCTTATTCACCTGTGCCGCAGGTGATGTTCCATCACCATCCCCATCCAGTTCGACCCCAGCCGGTCGATAGCATCGAGAGGATGTTTATAACCAAGAGGGAGCCAATCCATCCGGTTGAAGATCAGTGCGGCAGCAATTACTTCCCCGGTAGAGAGCGCCCCGATGTTCCTCTCGTCGGCCTTTATCAAGCTCACCACGTGTGCGATTTCGTCAGCCATAGTCAGGACCTCCCACTCGGCTTTCGGGGTTTTCTCTCTCCCCTTGCGCCGCCGGCTACCGGTCGGCAGCAGCGTCAAGCTAACCCCGCCTCACCTCTCCAGCTCCAACCCGGGCTTCTTGAGAAGGGTAACTTCGAGCTGTCGCCCCACTTCCTTTTGCAGGGCCGCAGCCACCGGCACCGGTTTGAAAAGTTCGCGCGCCGCAGTCGGCAGCTCTGGCACCCGGATGCTCTCAACGTTCAGCCTGCACATGCTCTCCCCCGGCCCCGGGACGGAGCGTCCCAGTTCGCGGATTTTTTCCGCCAGCCCCCCGGCCGGAAGCTGCAGCTCGGGAACTTTTCCGGAGAGCTCGCGAGTCCTCTCCGGCTCCAGATCCTGGCTCAGGGTGGAACTGTTGGCGTCCACGACCTGCACCGCCTTGGTGAAACCGGCGAGCGAGTTGGTGAAGACACGAGTGCCGAACTGGGCGCGGGTCACCGCCACGTTGAGCGAGTTGTAGCTCAGGTGCCCGTAAGTTTCATGGGCGGATGACGGTTCGCTCTCACCCTTCCCGCGTTCCGGTTCGGGCCGCACCGGTGCCACCATGATGGAGTACTCGACCGTGCTCCCCTGGCTCTTTTGGTAGGTGACCGCGTAGGCGTGATCGACCTGCCGGTACCGGGAGAGGTCAAGCTCGATCCTCCGCCCTCCCAGATCGAGCACAGCCCGCCCCTCCGGGTCCAGTTCCTTGATGGTGCCGAGGTCGCCGTTTTCCAGGTCGAGTTTTTTGTCGTTCTTGAGGGCGACAACCCGGTCCCCCACCGCGAAGTTACGCTGCTCCGCCCGGTACAGAGCGGTCTTCCCCGCCATCTCGGCGGCGGAGAACTCCGCCGTGACGTTGCGCTCGACCGGCGCGCCGTTCCGCTTCCTGGTCTCGAAGGAATAGCGCACCCGGACCAGGTTTCGTTCTCGGTCCAGCCCGACGACCTCGCCCTCGATGCCGATCCGGGTGCCCCAGCTCCGGAGCGTCCCATTCACGCGCACCCCGGGGAAGAGCACGGTGTCCCCGGTTCGGTGCCCCTCGACAGTTACCCCCTGGGGCACCGGCGCGAGGACGGCAAAGCTTTTCCCCTCCCCGATCTCCCCGGCGGCGATCCGGGCCTCGCGCACCTCGCGATTCAACTCCCGGCGCCGCGCGTTGGTGCCGGTCATCATGAGGACCGTCTGCGGCTCCCCGGCGAGCGCCCGCTCCGGTATCTGCGAGGGCTTCGCGCTCTCAAGAAGGTAGTGCCTGATAGCGGCGGCCCGTAGCTCCGGCTCGGATGCGATCTCGGTCGGCTCCCGCCCCCTCTGGAGGGCGGCCACCGCCTCGTACGCGTTCTCCCCAAGCGGCCGGTCCTCGCGGTTGAGCAACCGGGCGATCTCACGGAGTTCCGGGTCCCGCTGCCGGAGGATCTCGGTCAGGTGGGCGAACTCCAGCTCCCCGCGTTTGCCGAGTGTCTCGACCTGGCGCAGGAAGTCCCCGGCGGAGATCGCCTGCATCTGCTTGGAGTTACCCAGAAGATGCAGTTTCACCTGCACCCCGCGCTCCCGCAGCTCCCCGACCACTTGCAAGAGTTCCCCCGCCTGCTTCGCCCCGAGGGAGCTGACCTCGTCCACCCGTATGATCAGCGGCTCCTCCTTGGAAATGAGGAAACTGTCGACGGTGAATCCCGGCTGGCCGGTTGCTTGGCTCATCTGCCGGGCAGCCTTCCCGGTGTAGGCGAGGTTGACCGTGCAGGGCCTCCTCCCGTCGGGCTCCAGCACCTCCCGGTAGAAGCGCTCGATGAATCCGAGGGTGCCGGTCTTGACGGTCCCCGGGTCCCCCACCGTCAGGGTGAGGGAACTCCCCCCGGCCACCTCATTCTCAAACTCCTTGTATTGTCCGGCAGTCAGCCGGACGCCCTCCAAGGCGAGACCCTCCCGGAAGGCCTCGGTTTCGCCCTCCCGCACCGCCGGGTAAAAGGGGTAGTCCTCCTTCGAGAAGTACCCGCCGGTCTGCGACGCGTTCATTGCAGTTGGCTTTGAAAGCATTGCTTCAAGTCCGTCCGGTCCGGTAATAGGATCAGTGTGTTAAAATGAATTGGATATTTCTAACAAATATCGGCAGAAAACGAAGGGAACTTAAATCTGCAGGCAGGAATATTTTCGGTGTAGGAATAGGGCTTTAATAAAAACGAGGAAAGTGGAAGCCAAGGTGCTATATCTACCTGCAATTTTAGGAAGGTTAACAGATGACCGAGGCACCTGTTGCCTAAAACGGGGCACAACCTCTGAGATACTTTTCAAATGATTATGAAGCATGCAATCATGCAGGAATAAAGATCGGAGAGAGGCAGGTTATGCCCTCCGCCTGATCGCACGTTGGATGCCAAATCTCGCCCTTCCTCCAAAAGGATATCTTATGATGAATTATATTTGGCTATTATACAATGAGGGTGAAGTTCCTGAACAGGTCTTGTACTGGGTTGATACTTGGGAAGATCTAATTGACAATTGTAACAAAAACCCCTATGGACTTGAATCTTATTCAATGTGCATTTTTTTATTCGAAGCATTGGGGTAGCACCCCAGGTTCAGCTCCCTGCGCTTGCCGTCGAACGTATAGGCATACAGCCAGGTTTTGGCGCCTGAAGGCATCACGCGGACCGTGAAGCCGTTCCCCTCTCCCCGGATGTACTTCTTATCCTCCGGTCTGAGTTTCCTAATCATGATGTCGGTAAAAGTCGTTACCTTCATGTTTTTCCACCTCCGGTTTACTCCGGCAGGAAAGTTCGTGCCGTAGTAAATGCCGTAGTAAAATCTCGTCCTAGGGTGAATTCGCTTGCAACACCCTGAACTAAAAATACAGGGAAAATACATAAATGTCAATATGTTGCAGTTGTTTTTGAGATGACTTGGAGGGCGTTGAAACAGGCTGAAAATGAGTTTATTTTGAGCTACGAATCCATAGGTCGGGCGTTCGAATCGCTCCAGGCGCACCAATTTTAAGAGGACTTACGATAACTTCGTAGGTCCTTTTTTTATCCCGAATGCGGCGGGGCCAGTCCGTGAGGTTCCGGAGTGCTATCGTAAATACCGATAGGATGCCACAGCTGGTGCGAAGATTCCAATTTGAGTTTTCTCTGAAGCTTCGGTATGGTGACGCTTTAATATATATTTAAGGAGGGCAGCCATGGACGAAGCAACCGGTATTGACAAGGGGATGAGCCGTCAGGATTTTCTGAAAGGGATCGGGCTAGGGCTCGGCGCAGCAGGCATGGTCTCCCTGGCGGGTAGCCCGTCATTTGCGGCGGAAGAAAAAACGGAGCGCTACATCATTGCCATCACGCATGGCGGGAACGATCCCAACCGGGCCATCTTGGGGCTGCTTTGCGCTTTCACCGCCTTGGACAAAGGCTTCGGTGCGGTCCACGTCTGGATGACTCTCGATGGCGCCGATCTTGCCAACAAGACCAAGGCAGCCAGGATCGAGTCGCCCATTTTTAAGAAATTTGGCAACGCCGAAGAACTGGTGAAGAAGCTTAAGGAGAAAGGGGCGACCTTCGGTGTCTGCCCTCCCTGCGCGGAATACATGGGGGCAGTCGGCGCCGACAAGTTCGAATTCGTCGAGAAGCAGGGAGCCGACTGGCTGATGAAGAACATCAAGGGAGCCACCGTCGCCTGGATGTAAAAGTGAGGATAATCGCAAAAAAGGGGCCCCGATAGCGGAGCCCCTTTTTTGTTATTGTGGGGTTTAACGAGGGGAAAGTTATCTTCCCCTCCCTAACCCTCCCCCTCCGGGAGAGGGGACGATTAGACTCCTCGGAATTTAGGACATAACGCTTCTCATGACCCAGGCAGAAGCGAACTCAGCAGCTGGCCGAACTGCACCATTTTGTAGGGCTTGCCTATGGCAGCGCTGAAGCCGTAGTTGCGGAAGTCGGACATGATCGGGTCATTGGAATAACCGCTCGACACGATGAGGCAAGCCTTCGGGTCGATGATCAGGATCTTTTGGGCGACCTCTTTTCCCCCCATGCCCCCCGGTATGGTCAGGTCCAGGATGACTGCGGCGAACGGATGTCCCGATTGCTTGGCTGCCCGGTAGCGCTCGATCGCCTCGCAGCCATCTTCGCAGGCCGTCGCCTGATATCCCAGGTAGTCCAACATCTCAGAGGTCATGTCCCGGATAATCTGCTCATCGTCCATGATCAGAATGGATCTACCGGCGCTCAGGCCGACTCCCCGGACATCGGGTCCGGCTCCCGGCTGAACGTGGGTCGCGCCGATTGAGGGGAGATTGATGGTGACCGTCGTCCCCTTGCCCGGTACTGAACTAACGCCGACGTTCCCGCCATGCCTTTTTACAATGGAATGGACCGACGCGAGTCCGAGCCCCCTTCCAGAGGACTTGGTCGTGAAGTAGGGGTCAAAGATCCTCTTCAGGTCGGCATCCGCTATCCCGCTACCCTGGTCGGAAAAGGAGAGCTTAACGTAACTTCCGGCCGGAAGCGCCGGGGAAGCGGCACCCCCCAGCGTATCATTTTGTGCGCTGACGGTCAGCGTCCCGCCTCCCGGCATGGACTGCGTGGCGTTGATGGCGATGTTGTGAATGACCTGTGTGATCTGTCCTTCGTCGGCTTCGATGGCGTGCACCGAGTCGGGGATCTCAACGCTTCCCTTGATATTGGAACCACGAAGCACCAGCGAGACGGTTTCACTCACCAGATGCTGCAGTGAAATCAGCTGTTTTACCGGTGCACCGCCGCTCGCGAAAGTCAGCAGCTGACGAGCGAGTTCCGCGGCCCGCACCGATGACTTTTCCGCTTCCGAAAGTGGCTTGGCTGACCTGTGGCTGGAATCAAGGAACGCCTGCGCCAGGGAAAGGTTCCCCATGATGCCGGAAATGAGGTTGTTGAAGTCGTGGGCGATACCGCCGGCCAGCGCGCCCAGGGATTCCAGCCTTTCGATCTTGAGCATCTCTTTTTCGTGTGCTTTGCGCTCCGTGATCTCCCGGGAAATACCGTGAAACCCGGTGACGTTGCCGCGTGCGTCACGCTGGGGGGTGGAGTTTATTTCCGACCAGATCCAGCTTCCGTCTTTGCAGCGTTGCTCCGCTTCGAAGGTGATGGTGCCGGAACGTCCCTGCTGTTCGGCTTCCTTTCTTTGCCGGTCAGCTGCCTTGAGTGAAGCGATCCCGGCATCGTTGAACAACTCGTAAATATGGCTGCCGATGACTTCGTCGGCACGGTAGCCGCGTAACCGCTCGTCCGCGGGACTGACATAGGTGAAGCGCAAATCGCAATCCAGCTGCCAGACCACGTCGGAGGCACTCTCTGTCAGCAGGCGGTAATGCGCCTCGCTCTCCTTCAGCGCGTCTTGTGCGAGTCTGTGCTCTGCGATCTCTCTGGTGAGCGCTACGTTTGCCTGTTGCAGATCTTTATTGGTATCAGAAAGTTGGGTCGTACGCTGGGCAATGAGCTCTTCGAGGAACTGGTTGCGCTCCACCAGCTCCCTCATCGGATATACTTCGCCGTCGCCAACCAGTGCGTAGGGAATGGAGATACTGCTGTGGGATATTTTCCAGCCCGCGGATTCCTTGCGAAAGATCAGCACCAGGCGGGCAGTCTCTCGTGAAAGGACATGGTCTTCAATGGGAAGGTGGATGGCGAAGAAGCCCGTGGCCACGGCGATGGTGTGGGCCAGTGACTGAATGGCGAGATCTTTGAGCTCGATACGGATGGGATCTTTGACCTGGGCGAAATCCTGCCGGGTGATGGCCACCCAGGCCTCTCTATCCTTGACCAGAAAAGCTCCGCCGCCGGTAAAGCCGGAAAAGTCTTCGCTGAAGAATGTCGTCAGCCGGTCATCGCGTGAAGAATACATCTGCAGGTATTCGTCGAACAGTTGCCGTATTTCCTGATATTCGCCTTCAGTCATTGAGAGGGACCTGCTTAGTAACAAAATATATTAGCGTGGGCCGCAATACCAACGAGATAGCTCGACAGTGCGGACAATATATGGTTGTAATGAGCATACCCTTTTCTCCGGATTGGCACAACTTTTACCTTTCTTCCCGAAGAAGTGACGCGGGTTCCTCCGGTGGCAAATATGAGACACTGGTCCGGTGGGGGAGATGTATCTTTGCCATTGCTGTTTGACCTGAGGACAGATATGGGTGTATATTTTGTTAGTTTTAATTCCAGTGGAATAATTTGAGGCTGGCGGCGAGATCTGGGATGGTGCTGCTTGGCCTTCCGGCAAAGGAGATAGTGCATGTCCAAATATTACGCTGTCCTGAAGTTAGTGCTGGTCGGTAGTGCCTTTCTTTTACTGGCTCAGGCAATTCCTTATGGCAAGAGCTACGGCAATCCGCCCGTTATAAGGGAACCGGTCTGGGATAGTCCGCAGAGTCGTGCCCTGGCAAAACGGGCCTGCTTCGACTGTCACAGCCACGAAACGGAGCGGCCCTGGTATTCGCGCATCGCTCCAATGTCATGGCTGGCGCAGTATGATGTGGACCAAGGGCGCCGCGAGTTGAATTTCTCAGACTGGAAAAACGGCGCGCGTAAGGCAGAGAGTGCCGCGAAGATGCGTGAAGAAGTTTCCGAAGGGGGAATGCCACCCATTGCCTACCGATTGGCCCATCCGGAGGCGCGTTTGCAGGATGCAGAGCAGGTCCAACTCTTGAAGGGGCTGAGCGACCTGACACCACGGCGCTGACCTCGACATAATCAGTAGTAGCAACCAACGCACCTGCAAAGAGGGGCTCCGATAACCGGAGCCCCTCTTTTTTTGCCTCTGCCCGGAGCGCCAGACGGCGGCGCGGAACGAAATGGCCCCGGCCCGGCAGGTTGACATCCAATATTACTAGGTTAATATCCCCTAACCATTGCTCTGGCGGATTGCTTACCTTATGAGCGGCCGGCACAACCTAAGACAGGAGATCTCGTATGCCAGGAATTTTGAAAGAGACAGCGATGTTTCAGGATACGAGACTTCTGCAGGCGAGCCCTCAGACCGGGGGAGGGCAGAAGACGGCCATGGCGAGCATGACACTCGCCGCGGCACCCGCTGCCCCTGCAGCTCTGAGCTCGATGGCGGTGTTCCACGCGCAACCGGCAGTCCCCATTGCGACCGAGCGCGTCGGATTGGTCCCCGGCTTTGGCATCGTTATCAGACCTTTTCCCATCATCCTTTACCCGCCCGTGCCGCGCGCCAATACCAACCAGCCGATTGGTCCCGGCGGCGCACTGCTCCCCGATTCGCTCTACGAGGACCACGCCGATCCGGCCAAGCGTATGGCACTGCCGCTTTTTAAATTGGCCGAGCAGACCGTCGATGGACAGACTCGCCTGCGGGTATCCCTCGAGAAGGTGCAGCCGATCGACCCCGCCAATCAGAAATGGCTCCTCACGGTGCGCTTTGGCACAGCGCATCGGCTCCCGGATCTGCAGGACCTCCCCTACTCGGCGGCGGTCCTGCTGCGCTTCACCCCGCCCGTCGCCGGGGCGCCCCCCAAGGAAATCCCCTTCACACTGGAACAGGAAGATGCCGCCACCTGGAAGGCGACCCTGCTGAGGGTCGGTCTCACCGAGCGTGACGAGGTGGTGAACGCGATCAAGGCCCCCGAATACCAGGCACACTTCATCGTGCGCTGCTCGTTTCAGGCGGCGCTCCCCGACTCGGTCAATGCCCAAGGAGAGTGGCTCTACCGTGAGGGAAGCCGCACGGTCGATGTGCCGCTGGACCGCGACCCCTTTTATATTGACCCCAGCCAGCACCCTTACCTCTACGCCGAGGCGCAGGATGTCTCCAACCAGGTTTTCGGGCTCAAGCTGTACCAGGTCGATTTTCAGGGAAGCTTCCACCATTATTACCAGGACGAGGCGAGTCCCTACATTTTTTATTATCTGCCCGACTGCTACAAGGTCACGCGGCACCCGGATCCGCCCTTCGTTCCCCAGATGCTGGTGAAGTTCAGGTCGGAAGACGGGTCGCTGGATAAGATGCGCGCTTCGCTGGAATATGTCGCCGCACCGATCGTGAACAACGAGCGGTTGCAAAGCGCCCGGCTGGCTCTGCAGCCTCATTTGCCGACCCCCCTGCCGCCGGGAATCAGCGACGTGCTTTTCCAGCCGCTGGTGATCGACGACGTGAGCCAGCTGACACTCAGCCTGGCATTGCCGCGCCAAAACGAGGGCGCCCCGCGCCAGAACCGGCCGGGGGTGGTGACCAAGCTTTCCGATCCCTTCAAGGACGAACTGGCCGGTATCACCCTGACCGATTTCCAGGACCTGTTTGACGCCTTGTTCGGCAAGTCGGCAGTCGTCTTCATGGGCGACGTGCAGGTCGCGCCGAGCGGGAACCGCCCTGGTGAAACCATCCCCTTCGTGGCCCGCCTGACGGACCTGTCCGGTCGCCTTTTGGAGGAGTTCGAAACACCCGCGGGCGACGGGACCATCCAGGTGCGGCTTCGTAACAGTATCGAGAGCCCGCTCACCCTGCGCTCGATACCGGTGCAGGTGCTCACCGGCACCCAGCTTCTTCCGGCGCACATCGGGACGCTGACCAAGGGAGGAGCCGCGACCCAGTTTCCGGTGCGGCTGGCGCCGGGTGAAGAGCTGAATCTCACGGTCATACCGGACCAGCCCCTGCCGGCAGGCAGCGTGCCTGACGCGATGTTCGGCCTGGATGATATCGTCATCGAGCCGGATTCGGCGGCGGTGTGGAACGCGATTCTGGACGCTTCCGTTCCCGCGGAGTACCAGCGTTGCATCTCGGTTATGGCCTTTGCGGAGTGGTTTGCCCCCGACACGGAGCTGCTGGCGATCGCCGTCGATTTTAAGAACGGCGACCACGCGGTGCTCAAACACCCTGGAAGCTAAGGCCAATGTCCGGGTGCCGGTCAGCGACCTGGTGCTCCGTAACGTACAGGAAAGTAGCTACACCTACACCCTCCTGCTGGTTTACAAGACAAGGCAGGTGCGTATCGAAAAGACTGATACCCTCGATATCCTTATTCCGGAGCTCCCGGCATGATTTCCTGGCGCGGCGTACCGGATTTCAGCCAGCAGTTGGAACTGCCGGACTTCACACTTTTTCCTGCCGGAGACGGCGTGAATCTGTATGTCTACCTCCCGAAAAGGCTAAGCGTCGCAACCGTGGAGGGGGGCGCGAGCGGGGCGGACTTTTCGCTTGAGCTGGTAATCGGCCAAAACCCATTCAAGCCGCCGCAGCCCTACGGCGTCCTGGACTTTCGGCTCTGCAGCGAACCGTTCAGCGATGTGGCGCTGGAAGCACTGCGCCGGGATCATCCCGGTGCCGCCGTAACGCCGGTACTCTTTACCTCCGGCTGGCTACGCATAGTGAAACTCGCCGATAGTAGTGCAAACGGCAGCAGTGCAAACGGCAGCAGCACTGATAACGGCAGCAGGCGCACCATCGCCGCGAGCAGCGCCGGAAGCGTCGCAGATAGCGGGCAGGTGAGTGACGCCACGGGAGCATTGGCAACGCCTGTCGCACTGGCTTCCAATGGGTTGGATGCAACTCGCTGCATCCGCCGTCTTTCCCTGGATGAGTTCAATCTTGCCAAGAGTTTTCTGCAGGAGGCTGTCCTTAGCTACGCAGCCTGGGCGGAAATGACATTGGAGGGCTTGACTGAAAGTTTACCGGCAAGCCTGGAGTTTCAGCCCGCGGTCCTGCAGGCTGCACTGAGCCAGAAAGCCGACAGCCAGGGGCGCCTGTTGATAAGTCAGCTGGTTGAGTTTTGGATGCAGGACAAGGCCAGCCTGCCGCTGACAGCTTCGGAGGGTTTCGACAGCGTTGAGCGGATGCGGCTCGCCCGCACACTGGCGGACTGGACCCTCGCCGAGTACGCCGCGAGCGTTCCCTCTCCCTCACTGCCGGTTCAACCCACCTGCCAGCTCTCCCCACCGCAGACGCTGGCGCAGGTCGCGCGCTGGGATTTGCGCCAGCAAAGGCTCGTTCCCCGGGTCGTGCTGTTGCAGCTGGACCCCTTCGAGGCTGCGCGCCAGGTGGTGGCGACTGCGGGATTGCAAAGCGTGGTGCACGAGACGGTCGTTCCCCCCCTGGAAACGGGTGTGGTGTCAATAACCATCGCCGCCAATCTCCCTGAGGAGCTGCAGGGGATCTTGCACCTGGGGGTGAACCTCCTCGCGCCGCCCACCCCGCCCCAGCGGGTCCAGCCCCTGACGGCGTCGCTGCTGTTCGATGACCCGAAGGCCAAGCAAACGGTGAACTGGCGCTTTTCCCCGATAGAAACCGTCAGCTACCAGTACACGACTTTCGCCTATCTGCGCGAGGCGGGACGGCATCCGCCGCTTGGAGGGCACAGCAACGCCGCACAGCGGTCCCTACCTTTTGCTGAGTGTGGCCGACTTCCCGCTCGGCTTCGTGCCGGTCCGGGCGAGCGAACTTCTGCTGTCTCAGGCGGTCATCAAGGGTGTCTGCTTATATACCGACTCAAAAAAAGCAGAGTCGGAGTTCCCTTTCGAATTGGACGCGAACCACCCCGCTTTGACAGTTGTGCTGCCGGTGACGGCACTTCCCGATACGCTGATCCGCCTGCAGGCGTGTGCGTTGCAAGGAACCGAGGTCCTATCCCTGGGTGACCTCCCGCCCCGGGGGGTGCGGCTGGACCTGCCGAGCTTTCCCCAATACGGGCCGCACGAGGTGCAGATTGAGGTGGAGTTCGACACGGGAACCTCCCTGGTGGCGCTGGAATTTATGCCCCAGGCCCAATCGGGCCAGTCGGAGAGGGCCACCGTCCTGGCGTTTACCCCCGGCCAACAACGGGCGACCTGGCACTATCTCGCCACCTCGCCATTCCAGGCCGGCTATCAATACCGCCGGCAGGCCGGTGCCGATGAAGAGCCCCTGGCCTGGTCGAGTCCAGGCGCGCCGCCCGAGGCGCTCAAGTTAAAGACGTCCCAACTCTGAGGAGGATGCGCATGATTCGTGTTGCAGGTGGGTTCGATTTCAAAGGGTTGTATGTCTACCCGAAGGAAGTGGGCGGCGCCGGACCAGAAGTGGCGGGGGCCAGGACGCCGGCCTTCAGCTACCTCCCGGTGCAGCCGCGACCGGAGACGGACGCGCAAGGCCGCCCGACCCTGAGTTTTATCATGGCAGGGAAGACCGGTTTCCTGCAACTGGGCGCGCGTCTGACGGCGCCCGAGGATGCTCTGCAGGCTCTGCGCGAAGAGCTGGCCGTCCGGCTTAAGCTCGCTGACAGCGCTCAGGTGATTTTGGGCCTGGCCCCGCTCCAGGTACAGGCGGCCACCTTGTCTGTCGGGGATGGAGCGGGAAATTACCGGGAACTCCACCGCAGCCAAACGAGCGGTTTTCCGCCCTATACAGCTCTCTTTCAGGTTCAGACAGATGCAGCTCAGCGGGCAGCGGTAACGGCGGCGATTAACGGACGGGAGGGGTTTTTGCGGGTAAGCTACGCCGCGACCATTTCCCGCCCCGTGCAGGCCCGCGCGCGGATCCGCGGCGATGCGCGGGATCTGCTGGCAGAACTCTCCCGGGTGTCCCGAGGTGATGATCTTCCCGGCTTGGCGCGAAGCCTCATGGAGGGCGCCCTTGAGCATGGCGCCTTGACCCTGGAGCTGGAAACCAGCGAGGGCGCTCCGCCGGAGCTTTCGGCAAAGGTCAGCGAGCAGGCCAAGGCCCACTTGGTCGAGATGCTGGTGCAGGCGCGGCGCGGCACCCTTGAGCTTCACGATCGGGCCGGAGTGGAAGCAGAGGCGGCGCTTGCGGAACTGATCGATCAAGCGCTGGAACTGGTGGGCGACGTGGCAAGCTGGCTGGGAGGTAAGGGGGCGGAGCATATCATCATGCCCCCGGAGGGAGCGGGGCGGGGCTGATAGGGGCTAAAAGTTCCACTGGCCTTAATACTACTTTCAAAAGCTCCCCCTCGCCCTCTGGGAGAGGGTAGGGGTGAGGGAGTCGCAGACTGGGATTCTGTGTAACTTCAGGCTAGGCCGCCCTTCGACTCCGCTCAGGGAGCAGGCGTTCGCTGAGCGGAGTCGAAGCGCAAACAAATCAGGGCAGGGCGGACGGACTAGAGCTGGATGAGACTACAGGGAAGCATGATCGGGCAGAGGCAGTGTTCACTCGGAAAGAAATTCGCCAACCCATTTAAACCAAGGAGGATTTATGATTCGCATCGACCTGCGGCATGAGATAGAAGGAATCACGGTCTTTGAGGACGACACGGCTTTTAACCGATTTTCCCTGTTGCCCAATGAACCCCGCTACCGGTTGGACCCCAACGGCGATCCGGTTTTCAAGTTCATGGAGTACCGCAACCCGGTTGACCGGGGCGACGGCCACAAAGGTGGCGGGTTTATCATCTTCGACGTCGAGTTCGTGGTTCCGGAAGCGAAAATGCCCAAGATCATGGAGACACTGGGCACCCTGGTAAAACAGCGCGCCAGTGGACTCAACGTCCAGCCACCGGCCGTGGAGATCGGCAACTTCATCTACACCGCCGGGGAGGCGGTGCTGAATCTCTTCAACGATGAGAAGGACCTGGTGCAGAGCAAGTTCAATCCCGGGCAGCCCTCCCTGTTCGGCAACAACGTCACCTCCTTCGCCCTCGAACTGACTCCCGAAGGGGCCGCGCTGGCCAAGCAGGCGCTGCAGGGCAAAGGCGGACTGGTGCAGGTGGTCTACAAGCTTAAATTCTGGGCCAAGCTGCCGCCTTTCCAGGTGCACGGCTGGTTCAACTCGCTACAGTTCTACAGCTTCTATCAGACCATCAACGTCGACTGGAATCTCTGGAGCGAGGACAGTTACCGCGAGACCATCCGCGAGCAGACCATCGCCTCGCAAAGCATGGGCGTCGAAATCACCTCGGACTCCCCGATCGACCCGAGCCTGAAGGAAGAAGTCAGGCAGTGGGCGCCTCACCCGCGTCCTGCGCGAAAACGGCGACATCAAGCTCAGTGATTATGTCAAATCGGTCAATATTGACGATCCCTTCTTCAAGCGCCGCCAGGTTACCGCCATCAACCGCGCCAATCTGGATAAGGATTCCATCACCTCGCTCAACGTGCTCCTTAATTACGGTAGTCAGCCGCAGAACATCCTGCTGGACGCCACTACCCCCAAGGGGAGCGTGGAATGGGCCAGCGTCCTGGAGCATAACCAGATGACGCGGGAGGTGGCATACAGCTATCGGGTGACCTTCAAGGATGTGGACAGCGCCGACCGCCCGGCGGTGCTGAAGTCGCCTGAGCTTTCCTACCAGGGCGACGACCTGGAGATCAACCCCCGCGCCGACGGTCTTTATCAGATCATTTCCGTTCCCGTCACCGCGCTGGATTTCCCCTTTGCCAGCTATCCGCACATCGAGGTGCAACTGCGCTACAACGATGCTGCCAACCAGATCAGCCTGAAGGATACGCTCATCCTCAGCAAGGATCATCCGGAAGACACTTGGCCCTTCTTCCTAAGGGACCGGGACAAGAACAGTTTCGAGTACAAGATCATCTACCGGGCGGCTGACAACCGGGATGTCACGGTTGACTGGAACTCCAGCGACCAGCAGGAACTCCTGCTGCGCGACCCGCGGCCCAATAAACGTACGGTCACCGTCGTTCCGGCGGTTTCCTGGGACATGGTTTCCATGATCTTTGCGGACCTTTCCTACCATGACGAGGCCAACGGGGTGGCGGCCGAAGAGTCCTACACCTTTGACAAAACGGACCAGGGGAAACTTCCCAGGCGTTTTGCGGTGGGGCTCGCCGATTCCAACCAGCGGCTGGTCGGCTACACGGTCAAGTACCTGCTCACCGACAACAGCCTGATCGAGCTGCCGGACTCTGTGACGCTTGGCAAAGAGATCTTTCTCAGGCTGGACATGAAAGGGCATCGGGTGATCATGGTGCGGCCGGAGCAGGTAGACTTCGCGGACAAAAAAGTGGACCACGTGCAGGTCAACCTCTCCTATCAGGATGCCGGCAACGGGCTTAGTTTTGCCAATACCTTCACCTTCAGGTCGCAGGCGGACAGCGGCTTCTTCGAGTACGACTTCGTGGATGCACAAAAGCGCGGCTACAGCTTCCAAATGACCACCGTCTTCACGGACGGCTTTTCCGTTTCTCGCGATCCGGAGACCTCGGATCAGGATGTTTTGACCCTTAACGTCGGCTGAAGGCCAAGGAGTCATCATGTTACAGATAGGGAGCAAGACTTTCACCGTGGACGGCGTGACCGTCCTCACCGACCATGCCGATGCCGACCAGTTCTGGTACCTGGCGGCGCCGGTGCAGATCGCCCGGCGGGGGGCGGACGACCGGGCGCAGTTTACCCTGATCGAGTTCAAGCCAGCGGCGGTCGGCGCCGGAGTGCGCGGCGGCGGATTCCTGACCATCGAGACCGAGCTGCGGCTTAACAAGGATACCGAAAAGCGCATCCTTGCCCAGTGCGCCCCGCTTTCCAACGGCAGCCCGCGGCTTACGCCGGTTCCGTTCGATGACGGCGACGTTCAGTGCATGGCCCTTAACCTCCAAGGCACGGGCGGCACCAGCGCGGCACCCGTGACCGGCACCCTCAACTTTGTGGAGAAAATCCTGGGAGCGGCCAAACCCTCCCTGGAGGGGAACAACACCGCTGCCTTCAGCCTGACACTGGATCAGGAGGGGGCCATCATCATGAAACAGGCGCTCCTGGAAGGTGGCGGGCCGGTGGGGGTGATCTACCAGCTCAAGTACACCGCCTTGCGCCCTTCGCTCGACGTGGAAATTACCGCAGATTTCAAGCGGGTCTATGATTCCTTACGGTTGGGAGTCGACTTCAGCGCCGGGTTCGCGGCAGGCGGCGTCCCGATCTACCTGAAAGCCGGCCTGGACGCCGCGTTCGAAAAACTGAAGCAGGACGGCGCCATCGTTATTAAAGTGATCAGCTTCTCCAACTCGGCTGACGCCGCGAATAAAGAGAGCTGGGCGCTGGATTTTTTCAAGAACAATCTCCTGGCCGACTGGTTCAAGCCGACCCTGCCTCCGGTGCAGTTCCCCAGCCAGGCGGCCCCCGGCAGCATCAATATTCCCGGCGTTGGCAACCTGCCTAACATCCCCGGTCTTACTGATAAGACTACCGGAGGAACCACCGGAGGCGGAACGAAATCCGGTGGCGGCGGTGCATCAGGCGGTGGCGGTGCTTCTGGTGGAGGTGGTGCTTTTGGAGGAGGTGGTACTTCTGGAGGAGGCGGTGCTTCTGGTGGTGGCGGTGCTTCTGGAGGAGGCGGTGCTGCCGGTGGAGGTGGCAGCCACATGGAAGTATCCAGTTCGTTCGCCTCGGTATCTTCGCAGGGTGTCGTTATGGAGGCTGGCGCAGCACAGGCCGTACTTCAGGAAACCGGTCGCGAACCGGCCGCCGCCGGGAGTGATTACCGCATTGACTTCACCCCGTCCAGTTCTGGCCAGCAAGAGACGCTCACCTTTCTGGGCGGCAGTCAACCGCCCGTGGTACGTGTCGGGGACATAGTGAGTCAGTTAAACGATCAGCGGCAGTTGACCCTGGATGTGTCTCCGGGTTCAACTCTCAACATCCGTGCAGACTATCCAGCAGAAAAGGCTGTTCCGGAACTTTTCTTCCTGTATTTCGATTTAGAAACGCCACAGGCGGCTGGTTTTACGGCCATCCCGCCCAGCCCGATTTATCAAAGCTATCTGAATAACGCGCCCAATCCGCAGGATGCACGCTTCTCAGCCAGCGATGGCACCCTCGACCTCGTCGCGGATAGCGCACCCACTCAAGGGGGCGCTGCTGCCCTGCGCGCCTGGATCCAAAGCAATTTAGGCACACCCAGGCAGGTGCAGGTTGACGCTTACTGCAGCTATGAGGGCGATGATTCCAAAGCCGCCTTGAATCTGCAGCTTTCCCAGCGCCGCCGCCAAGTGGCCGTGGGCATCATCGGCGATTTGGCACAGGTGACCGGGGGCACCTTTCACGGCTTTCAGGATGCCCGCTCGGCCGGCCATCGGGGCGACCCCAAAGACCGTGTGGTCCAGGTGCGCGGAGCGGGTCTGCCAGGCGACCCAGTTGGGCTGACGGCGACGCTTTCACGCCCGGCAACAGCAACTGGCGGTGGCACCGGTACCAGCGGCGGCACGGGTGGTACAGCCAGTGGCGGCGCTACGGGCACTACCGGTGGAACTGGCGGAACTGGCGGAACTGGCGGAACGTCCGGTGGTGGTAAGCAGACGGGAGGGACGCAAACCGGAGATAAGCAGACTGGCGATAAACAAACAGGCGATAAGCAGACTGGAACCCAGGCAGGAATGGGGGTAAGCCTGGCCTTTAAGCTCCAAATCGTCAACCAGGAGGAACTTAAGACCGTCAGCCTGCGCTACAATCGCACCGAAGCCGTCCAGCAAAGTTACAACCCGCAGGGATTCCTGGGCCTCTTGACGCAGGATATCGGCCCGGGCCACTTCATCGAGGTCGATCTGGACGATCCTTTCTTCCGCACTATCGACATCGTCACCGACGCACCGATCGACTTTGACCGGATCGGGTTGATCTCGGCGCAGATGGCCCTCGACTACGGCGATCCCAATGACGCCGGGGGGGTGAAACACGCCGACTTCACCTTTGACAAGACAAGTCCCAAAGAGCTCAGCCACTCCTTCTTCATGAACGCCAGTCGCGATACCTCTTTCCGGGTCGGGGTGCAGTATCACTTCGATGAACTCTCCGGCTGGGAAGGAGAAAAACTGAGCTACGACCTGCCGACCAAGGTGACCGAAGACCGCACCCTGCTGCTCAACCCGTTTGAGGACTTTGGCTTTCTGGAACTGAAAATACTGGCGGGCGATATCGACTGGAGCGCCGTGAAGATCGCCGAGGTGCATCTGCGTTATGAAGACCCGGGTGTTTTCGCCAAGGAGAAGGTCATAACCCTGCGCGCCGAGACGGGACCGCAGTCCTGGAAGCTCCGGCTCACAAATCCGGCTCATCGTGAGATCTCCTATTTCTTTGTGCACCGTCTGGTCGATGACAGCACACGACAAAGCTCCACCTTCACCACCACTACAAGCTCCATTGCCGTGGATGATTCGTTTGAGGATGCCCTCGATGTCGACTTCATCCCCACCTATAACACTGGGACCATCCGCTCTGTCTTCGCCGACATCCACTATGAGGATCCGGACCACAACTACCTGCGCGACGTGCACCTGGAGTTCCTGGGCGATACTCCCGCTCGTCAGCGGATACACATCGCTTTGTTTGACGCAACCGTCAGGCAATACCAATTGACCTATACAATTCTAGGAAAAGACAACTCCGTGCGGCGCTTGTCGCCGATTTCAAGCAGTGCCAGGTTAGTTTTCGTAGGTGAAACGTTCCAATAAAAAAGGAGGTTCACAATGGACCAATCGACCCCGGTTTCAAACAAACTTTCGACAAACGCGGCGCAGCCTGCCTTCGGAAAGGCTGGCGCACCCACTTCGGCAAGTCCGGAGAAAGTGACGACGGCCCTGAAGAGTGCCGTCCCGCCCATCGGTGCAAAAACGGAGAGTGCGGCTGCTCCCATGGATGAATCGCAGATGCTGGATGCCTACTACGGGAGCTTCGGCGATGACAAGACGCGCGACCTGCTGCGCAAAAAGCAACAAGGGCCACTTCTGGAAATGGTCATAGGGACAGATGATCGTCAGCAGGTGAGCAACGTGAATGAATATCCCTGGCGCTGCGTAGCGTCGCTACGCATCACGGCCAGTGACGGCACGGGCTGGATCGGCACCGGCTGGCTGGTGAACCGGCGCGTCTTGCTCACCGCCGGGCACTGCGTCTATATGGCCGATCATGGCGGCTGGGTACAGCAGATCGAGGTCATTCCCGGCCGGGCCGGTGACACCTTCACCTACGGATCCAGCATTTCGACTGCCTTTCGTTCGGTGAATGGTTGGATCACCAATAGCGACCGCAATTATGATTACGGTGCCATCCTTTTACCCGAAGATAGCCCCTTCGGCGATCAGGTCGGCTGGTTCGGCTATCAGGTGCGCAACGATGATGACCTGAAAACCCTGACCGTCAACCTCTCCGGCTACCCCGGCGACAAGCCGATGGGGTCGCAATGGTTTCTCTCCGGCGGGATTAAGGAGGTGGGAAGCACCATCTTCGATTATGACATCGACACCGCGGGCGGGCAGAGCGGGGCCCCGGTCTGGATCACGCTCGATGACGGCATCCGCTACGGCGTCGGCGTGCACACCAACGGCTCCTTGAACGGCAATTCCGCCACGCGCATTACCCAGGAAGTCTTCGACAACATCACGGCCTGGATCAAGGAGGCGCCCTAAGCCATGGATTCTTCAGCGAAGCCTGTTGCACCGAACCAGGCCGCCATCACCGGGGTCGTCAGTGACGCCAGCGGCAAGCCTTTGGCGTGGGCCGCGGTGCTGATCCGTAGCGGCCCGACCCATCACGATCTCGCGGCGGCGACTGATGGAGAAGGGCGTTACCGCTTGGACAGCCTGGAGCCGGGTAACTATACCTTGCTGGCAAACGCCTCCGGCCATGCGCCCAAAGAGGGGCAAGTGGTCGCCAGCGCGGGAGTATTGTCCCGCCTCGACTTCACCGTGGAGTGACTTTAGCGAGGCCCATGCAAAAAAAACAGGAGCATCACCCCGACATCCGCGCGGCATTGAACACGCTGGCGCGATCCACCCCCGAAGCTGCAGGACGCGCGAGCCTTGCCTTGCGCGTCCTGTTGCGGCGCAGTCACTCGTTCGACACCTCAAACGCATGGAATTACAGCCGTCTCACCGGCGACGGCTTCCCCGTAGAATTCTCTTTCACAACAGGTGACACACATTTGCGTTACACGGCCGACCCGGGCGGGTCGGACCCGCCCGGACGCATGGGTGACGCTCTCGGCCTGATGGCCGAGCTTGGAGAGCCGGCTGCGGACCCGCGTGTCATCAGGTATTTGACAGCCTGCCAGCAGGAAAGAGCCGGGGCACTGCGTTATGGTGCCTGGGTGGGGGGCCGCCACCCGGTGGGCGATGCAGGATTGCACCAGTCGTCCCAAGATCGTTTCAAGCTGTACAGCGAGGTGCCGGAACAAGGGCTGGAATCGCACCGGCCCTTCATTGACGGCTTGGTAAAATTTCCGCAGCGCCTGTACCAAGGAGCAGCGCAATTGGCCATGATTGCCACGGAGCCGACCACCGGGCGGATAGAGCTCTATTTGCGCGCCGGTCAATTGGAACTGGTGACACTCCCCTTACTGCTCGAAGCGGCTGGCCAGCGTCCGCGCGCTGGAGAACTGGTCGCTTTTGTCGAGGAGGCTTATGCCCACCATCTGGAGGGAAGAATTCCGGGCGGCTCGGCGGGCTTCAGTTATGCCCTAATCCCCGGCAGCTCCGAGGTCGTTTTTACCCTGTACCTCTTCACGCGCATGCTCTGGGGCGGCGACGCCCGCATCCGGCGCTGCTTTAGCGAGCGCTTGAAAATCGGTGGTCAGGATTCCGCGGCCTACCGGGAACTCACCGCTTCCCTGGCTGAGCGCGACGTCTATCAAACCTATCATGGCCTGCTGGGTTTCAGCATTGCCTCGGCGGAACCCATCAAATTAAGCCTCGGGGTCCGGCCCCCGCCGGTCCAGGCCGACGGCTCGGATCCCTGATGGCACTAGCGCGTTTAGCACTTCGTTTAGCAAGCCTCCAGGCGCCCAATGGTGCCTTCAAATCCCGCATCGTTTACCGCGACCATGAGGAAGAAGACCTCAACGGATTCATTACGGCCTTGGTGCTGCGCCATCTGCGTGGGCTGCCTAAGCTGCCGGATTTTAAGGAGCAGCGTGACCAGGCCCTGGATTTCCTGGAATGCTGTGCTTCGTCCCGTCTTCCGGGGGCATTTGGCTTCTGGCCGGCTGACCAGCGCCCCGCCTGGTCCCGGGGAATCCCGGAGGACGCCGATGACACGGCCGTCATCAACCTGGAGCTTGGCATGCACGGCAGGCGCAGCCGGCAGCAAGTGGGGCGGGTGGTGAGCGAAGTGCTGGTGCCGGCCCTGGTGACAGAAGTCGACCGGCCGGGTCCGCCCTGGATCCACCCGGTGGTCTTCCCCACCTGGCTTGGCGAACCCCGCGCCCGAAACCTGGTGGACTGCTGCGTTAATGTCAACGTCGCTGTCTTAATGTCCTGGTGCGGGTTGTCACATTTTCCGGGGTATCGCGAGGCATGTGCGCTGGTGCAGGGAGGTCTTGATTGGGCGAGTGAGGACTGGGAGCGCTTGAGGACCTTGGCGCCATATTATCCAAACCCTGTGGAACTCTGCCATGCGCTGGAGCATGCGGTTGCCTGTGGCGTGACGGAACTGGAGCCCGCCCGCTTTCGCCTGCGCAATCTCCTGTCCCGGCAAGCATTTATCCTCGAAAAGCCGAATCCCCGTCTGCAACTGGCTGTTTGCGGCAACGCCTATGGCGGCCCCTTCTGGCTCAGCACCGCGCTTGAAGTGGTGAGAGAAGCGATGCGGGATCTGTAATTTACCGGACTTAGGCTGCGCAAAAGGGAATAATCATTTACAACGAGTGCATTGGCGGATACCCGCAAGGGGTATCCCTACATGTAGGCGTTTTTTGTAGGGGCACCCCTTGCGGGTGCCCATTTCGGAGAAAGAGCCTATTCTGGGTGGGGAAATCAGGTCCACCCGACCTATGATGCCATAGTTAAACTCTCCCTCCCCTTCAAGGGGAGGGTTGGGGTGGGGATGGGGATTCGAGGAAAAGCACAGAACTCTGGTCCGAGTAAATCCTATACCTTACTTCTGAAAACCGCTCCCGATGGCTGTGAAGGGGAGCGAGAGCCCGAGTTCAGGCACCTGGCGGCCCACCCAGGCGATGAAGGTGTTGCTGTTAGGACCCGGGAAAGCCTTGTAGGTCTCGGGCCAGGGATAGGCGCGAGCGGCGCGGTCGACGGCGCTGATAAGATCATCCACCCCTTTCCCCTGGTGCTGATTCAGCAGCCTCGGTTTTTCCCCGAACCAGTAGCGGTCGGGCGCGTCCTTTTCGATGCGCACCAGCGGTAAGCCGCGATTCTGACGCCATCCAACGACTTCATACACGGTGTACGAGGGCTCGCCGGTATGCTTCGCCGCGATCCAGGTGTGGATGGCGAACCAGCCGCGCCACCCCCAGGTTGGCGCCCCGTAAACCTGCAGCACCGCTTCCTTGGTGACGGCGGGGTCCGGCGCAATGCCGGCTGACTCGCGGCTCGCTGTCCGCCAGTCCTTGCTGGCGCAGCCTGAGACGAACAACAGCATAAAACCAATGGCAAGAGATGTCCTCAAGTTAGCCTCCCTAAAAACGTCAAATCTCTAGTAAGTATGCTACCGATCCAGGGTCATAGTAAAACGGGACGACTTTTATTTGACTCTCTACGGATGCTGAATGATTGTTCCAGAGTGGAACTGGAGGCGGTTTTACCGTCCTGTGGGCTTCTCTTGGCGGGAAGCCGGTCCGTCAGGGTATCGTGTGATGCGCAGCGAATTCCCCAGTACCGTCAGGCTGGAGACCGCCATCGCCAGCGCAGCAAGCAAGGGATGCAGCAATCCCGCCGCCGCAGCGGCTACGGCTATAAAGTTGTAACCGAAACTCCAGGCAAAGTTGCCGCGGATGATGTTCCCGGTCCGCCTGCTCAGTCCGATGAGCCAGGGTACCTGCATGAGGCGGCCGGAAAGGATGACGACGTTACCTGCCTGCCGGGCCAGGTCGGCGCCGGCTCCAAAGGCGATGCCGGTGTGGGCTGCGGCGAGCGCGGGCGCATCGTTGATGCCGTCACCAACCATGGCTACGATATGTCCTGCGGCAATGCTGTCACCGATTGCCTGCAGTTTTTGGGCGGGGGTGCGCGGCGCTTCGATCTGCGTGATGCCGGTCCGGCAGGCGGCAGCCAGTGCTGCCGGAAGCCTGTCTCCGGAAAGGAGCACGCTTGAGATGCCATAAGCATCCAGCGCCTCAATGCAGCGCCGTGCATCCAGCCGTTCGGCGTCCCCGAAAAGCAATCTTCCGCGTAATTCACCGTCCCAGGCTACATTTATCACAGTAAGATTGCCGTCTCGTGGCTGACATTTCATTGTTTCTGAAACCCCTTCTGCGTCTGAAGCTTCTTTTGTTATTAAACCTCCCACTGCTATTGAATCACCCGAACCTGTGCGGACAAAGCTCTCGGTCCCTGCAATGAGCAACTTGGTAGATCCCTGCCAGGTGACGGCGCCGCTGATGCCGCTGCCGGGGTATATCTGGACCTTGGCGACTGAACCGGCCACGCAGCCACGCCGGGCTGCTTCTGCGGTAATAGCTTTACCGAGGACATGACCGCTGGCAGATTCCAAGGCGGCGAGCCGGCCCAGTAATTCGCCTGGATCCAGCGCCGGGTCAATCACCTGGATCTCCTGTAGCGCAGGTTCCCCTACTGTTATGGTTCCGGTTTTGTCGAAAAATATCCTGTTGGTACCCGCGATGCGCTCCATTACACTGCCGCCGCGCACAATGATCCCCGCCCGCGCTGCGCGCGCAATCGCGAGCGAGGTCGCAAGCGGTGTGGCGATCCCCATGGTGCAGGGGCAGGCGACGACGAGAACGGACAGGGCACTCAGGAGCCCCTGTCCCAGGTTCCCCAGCAAGGACCAGCAGACCACGGAGCCTGTCGCTATGACCAGCAGCGCCGGGATAAAGAGGGTCGCTGCACGCTGGGCGAGCCGCTCGGCTTCGGAGGGGTTGCGCCAGGCGGCGTCGATCAGGGATACGATGCCATGTAACAGGAGCTCGGACCCGGTCTTCTCCGCTTGAACCAGTAAGCTACCGGAGCCATTTACGGTTCCGGCAAAAACAGGGTCTCCGGGATTGCAGACCCTGGGAAGGAATTCACCGGTGAAGGCCGCCTCCTCGATGCAGCTGGTTCCCTCGCAAATGCATCCATCAACGGCGACGCGCTCTCCCGGCCGGACTCGGATCAGGTCACCGGGCTGCAGGGTCCCAATCGCCACCTCGGAAATCCCTTCAGAGGTGACGCGCAGTGCCGTCGCAGGGAGCAGCACCTCCAGGGTGTGCAGCAGATCGGCGGCGCGGGTTTTGGCACAGGATTCAATGACTTTGCCGAAGGTTACCAGGACCGGCAGCATGGTCGCCGTATCGAAATAGATGGCACCGTTGCCGCGCAGAGTGTTGACCGCACTTACCAAGAAGGCGGTCAGCGAACCGCAGGCAATGAGTGCGTCTATGCTTACTTTTCTCGTGTAGCATTCGCGCAGGGCGCCAGCCAGAAACGGGGGGAGTAAGATCGCGAGAGCGGGAGTCGCTAGTTCCAGGAGTACCAGACGGAAAATGGGGATGGTTCCGGCTTCGAGCCCGCCGGAATAGAGCAGCAGAGAAATCATCATGATGTTCATGGCGAGCAGAGTGCCAAAACCAAGTCGCAACAGGTTCCAGTTCTGTTCTCCCTGCTGCTTTCCGATAATGAGGGCGACCATGCGGCAGGCGCGGCAGCAGTAGACTACCTCCGAATCAGCTGTCCCGGGTGCCGGGACTGGAAGCCCGCAATGGGCGCAGGCCGGGCACGCTATGCTATTTGCCGCTGCCATGCAACTCTCCTGTACAGCATGGTTTTATGGCGTCGGTTGCGGCCTGGGAAAGTGTCGGAGCGGCGGGGCAGCCGAGCAAACGGTGGAAGATGGTTGTACCTCTCATAGCTGTAGTCAGGGCAAGGATAATCAGTAACATACCGCCGGCCTTGGGTGCCCAGCTGCGCAGATGTATCCTCGAAAGGCGGGAAACACTCCCGAGCAGCAGCAGGGGCAGCATGGTGCCGAGGCCCAGGGCGCCCATCGTTACCATCCCTGCCGCCACCGATCCAGACTGCAAGGCGTAGGCAAGAAAGGCGAGTACGATCGGGCAGGGAAGAAAGCCGGTGGCAAGTCCCAACGTAAGAGCTGCTCCGGGCGAGGCCGCCGTGAGGAATTTCCGACTCAGGGAGATCAGCATGCTTTCCACGAAGCCTTCACCAGATCTCTTACCGACCGGGGAAAGGCCGAGCAGGCTGAGGCCCATCATCAGGATTAGCGCGCCAGCCAGGAAACTGAGCAGGTTGCGCAGCAACTCCAGGTTAGGCAGCAGGTTTTCGATATAGCCACCTGCGAACCCTGCCACGGCGCCGAGGAAAAGATAGCTGAACTGTTTACCCACCAGCCAGAGCAATTGGCCGGCCACCATTTTGGTGCCGCTATTGCTCTGGGACAGATATACGGCAAAGCCACCACACATGCCGAAGCAATGCGCAAAGCCGAGGAGCCCGCCGGCAAATCCGATCCAGATGTGGTGAGCGAGAGTTTCCATACTGTTCCAGCCGTGTCCCGGTGTCTGCCTGCAGCTTCCCCCTCCCTGTCCCTCCCCCTCCGGGAGAGGGAACCCAGTGCGGAGTTTCGAGGTCGAAAATCGATGCCAACTAACTGAAGTGATTGGTGGAACCCTAAAGCCAACCTTCTCTTCGCTCTCCTCCTCCCGGAGGGGGGAGGAGAGCGAGGGGGGAAGCATATGCTAGATAGGGCGCTTCGGCGATAGAAAACTTAAAATGCCTCAGGCTCCGGCGAGCGAACGCAGGAAAAGTACAAGATACCAGCGGTGTTCGGGCGCGACGACGCGCTCCAGCACGGGGTCGTGCCCGACTCCGATTAGCATGGCGCGGAGCAGTTCGCCGTCACGGTACGCTGCAACTTTCCCGGACCGGAGATCCGCAGGGCGCGGGAGATAGCTCTGGCCGACCGGACCGTCGCCGGCGCCGCTGTCACCATGGCAAAATACGCAGTAGTAGGTGTAATACACCCGGGCTCGGGCGAGGTTCTCAGCGTTTTTAGGAAGTGGGTTCCTGAGCTGAGCCGCCTGGGAGGGGGAAGGCAGGCGCTCGGGAGCATGCACGGGTTGTGTGCCGGTGGGAATGTTGGGAAGGGACATTTGAAAATCCCGGATATGGTGCTGCACCTTCATGCGGGGCCCTTCGTACAGTACGAAACAAAAAAGGGCTCCGACCAGCAGGGGCGGAATAAGCAGTAGGGGAATAAATTTCTTCATAGTTAGCCCCGTCACTTCGGCTGGGAAGCTTTCGGCTTTTTTGGCTGTGCCTCGGGAAGTCTCGGAAACTGCCGCCCAGGCCGCACGGTGGGCGACGGCTCTTCGGTGGAATAGATGGATTCGGCCGGCGTATCGGGAAGCTGACCGAAATCCCACTGCCGCGGGGCATCAGGGATAATGCTGTACACCAGCCAGCCATAGCCCATGATCGCTGCGCTGAAGGCAATGATTAACAGCCAGCTCCACAGAGCTGAGAGTTCGTGCTCTTCTGAGTACCATTTCGTTTCTGACATAAACGCCTCACCAGTTAGGTGGTTTGCAGGTTTTCATTACGAGAGTTATGACCGTGAAAGATGCGCTTGCCAGCATCAGCAGAATAAGCACCCAGGGAACGATGCTCAAAAAAGATTTTATGAAAGTGCCGGCATTCTTCACCTTGGTCCCCTCACTTTCTTCTTCAGTTCCCCGGGGCCGCCACATGGCAGCATAGGTCAGGCAGAAAATGAGCATGAGCGCCACACCTGATAGGAGCGCGCTTATGATCCATTGATGCTGCTGCACGTACAGGTTAAGCATCATGAGGGTCTTCTCCCGCACTGAAATTAGTTTCCGAGTCGGCCCCCGCGGCGGCCGGAATACCGCTTTGCAGCGCCAGATAGCGGGCCCGATCCTGTTGGGAAAACTGGCCTTTTCTGATGGCCCAGAGGAAAAATATGGCGACGCTGCAAATCATCAGCAGCAGAAAACCGAGCCACATATATAAAAAGGTTGTTCCTTCCATCGGGCTGGTCATGGGTCGTCTTCCTCCGGAAATCGGTCAGGATACGGCAGCTGAATTTTATCTGCTCTACTCAACTGAGAACTAACTCTCCCTCGCCCGCCGGGAGAGGGTCGGGGTGAGGGAGTTGCTGACTGCTACAAATTTCCCCAAAGCAAAGATCATCGGATTTAGGTCGCTCGGAATCTCACTTTCCCCCGTGGCACCTCCCTCACCCGGCCTTCGGCCACCCTCTCCCGGAGGGCGAGGGTTTATACGGGAGCGCAGGGAAAGGGCAGGGACAGGCGACTCATTTCCCCATGTCTTTTCCTTCTCCGCCGGGCGGATGGTAAGGATTCTTCCAATTGCCTTCGTAGGAGGCATCAATGCCGTGAGGCTCGATAGTGGCGTCGGTGTAGCCGAGAAAGGAGACCCCCAGGTAGTTGGCCAGATCCCAGATCTTCTCCGATTCCAGGTGCCTCTTGAAGTAGGGCATGCCGGTTCCGGTAATACCGTTCATGATCTGATAGTAGAAGATCCCGCCGATATACTTATTTTCCACCAGGTGCCTGCGCAGTGTGGTGAAGTTGAGCGGCGGCGGACTCACGTAGTGCACTGCGGGCCCCTTGCCGTCACCGATCGGTCCGTGGCAGTTGATGCAGAATTCCTGATAGATGCGCTTTCCACGCTGCAGCCCAGCCTCGGTCGCCGCGTAAGGGTTTGGCATGCGGCGCCAAACTTCGGGAACCTGGCTATGCAGCCACTCGATATTCGCGTCGGGACCACCGGCGTAGGCCGCGGCCGCCAGTGTCTTCCAATGCTTCTGACGGTCCTGCCGCACGTCCGCCATTTTGCCGCCCAGAGCCTGGACGTAGGCGCTCAGTTGGCGGATCTCGACCTCGCCGAGAAATTCCCAGGAAGGCATGAGCGAAATCGGGCTGGTGTATCTAGGGTTGACGAAATGGGTCTTGTGCCAGTCATCGGGGTGTTCGCCGCCCTGCTGGGATAGGTCCGGCCCGGTCCGCTCGCTTCCCAGTATGGCCGGCTCCTGTCCGACGTAATCGCCACTTTGGGCGATCCTTTCAGCTCCGCTATCCCAGTCGCCGGTCCTGATGAAAAGCGAGTGACAGTAGCTGCAGCCGTTTCGCACGTAGAGCCGGTGGCCCGCTTCCTCTTCCGCGGTCAGGGGACGCCAGATATCCGACGGGGTTTCCTTCATGGTCAGGGAAGGAATCCCGACGATGATGAAGGAGGAGGCCCAGAAAACCAGGAGCGCTCCGACTATGAGCAGGGCTGGTGTCATTCTCATGCTGCTTCCTCCACCTGTTGCAGCGCAACGGCAGCGAGTTCCTGCCCTTGGCGTAGCGTCATGATCAGATTGTACAGGCCGACCAGGGCGCCGGTCAGTATGGAGATCCCCAGTGCGGCGCGGCATACCATGAAAGGAGCCAGTTGCGGCAGCACACGGTACACGGTTTCCCCGTTATTCCAGTCACTTCCCTGAATCAGACCGGCCGTGGTGAGTACTAGGAAAAATCCGGTCAGGCCGAAGGTGAGCAGTCCGAACTGCAGGCTCACCAGTCGTTGCGAGTAGATGCTGCGCCCGGTGACCAGCGGGATAATGTGCCACATGGCCCCAAGCGCGATATAGCCGCCAAAGCCGAGCATGGCGATGTGGGCGTGGCCGACGGTCCAGTTGTTGAAATGGGTGACGCGCTGCAGGTAGGGGAGCGACTGCAACGGGCCCTGGATGCAGGTGACGAGGTACCAGACGATCCCGCCCATGACCAGCCGGGCTGCCGGGTCCCCCCAGGTCCGGGCGCCCTGCTGGCGTGCCGTCATCCAGAGGTTAAGCACCACGATGGAAACCGGAATGACCATGGCGATCGAATCGACCACGGAAACGGTCTTGAGCCAGTTCGGGATGGGGGATTGCAGCACGTGGTGCCCGCCGATATGGGTGTAGAGGGCGACCAGCATCCAGAAGCCGGCAAGCGACAGGGTGTGGGAGTTGAGCGGGGTTCTTGCCACGCGCGGGATCACGAAAAAGGCGGCCCCGGTGGCAAGCGGAGTGATCAGCAATCCCGGCAGGTTGTGTCCCCAAAACCAGAGGAAGATGGAGTCGATCAATCCCGGCATGGCTCCGGTCGCCGGATGCCACATGACGTTTCCGATCGGGTAGTTGCATGCGGTCCAAAGTAGCGCCGCGACGAAGTACCAGACCGAGACGTAGAGCTGCTTCTCGGTGCGGTTGGCGATGGTCAGCACCATGTTGCAGAGGAGGCAGACCACAGCCAGGACGAGGGATACGTCCGCGAGCCAGACGTACTCGCTGTACTCGCGTCCCTGCGTGTAGCCGAAGGAAAAGCAGAGCGGGCCGCTGGCGATCGTCAGGTTCCAGAACAGGAAACTGACCCAGCCAAGCGGTTCGGACCAGAGACGGGTTTTAAGTAGTGCCGGCACGTAGTAGAGGCCGCAGCCGATCAGCATGGTTCCGGTGAAACCGTAGAGCATGGTGTTCACGTGGATGGGGCGCTCGCGTCCGAAGACGAGCCAGGGGATGTTGGAGAAAAACTCCGGGGCGACCAGGTGGATGGCCGACACCATTCCGTAGAGTGCCCCGACTACAAACCAGGCAGCGCCAGCAACCAGGAAGGCAAGTGCGGCACTTTGCGGTTTATTGATGAATTTGATCATGTGATTCCCCAGAGGCCTGCAACGGTCAGCCTACTTAATTACACTTGTCCTTAGCTCTCCTCCTCCCGCAGGGGGGAGGTCGGGAGGGGGGAAAGCTGCTGGCCTTCCCCCTCCCTGTCCCTCCCCCTCTGGGAGAGGGGACTGCAGTATGCGCATCCTGCTAGAATGGGTTTATTTATGAAATGATCATGTGATCCCAAGAGGCCCGTCTGCGTTCGGCCTTCTTGATTGCACTAGTTTTAGCTCTCCTCCTCCCGGAGGGGGGAGGTCGGGAGGGGGGAAAGCTGCCAGGGGCTTCCCCCTCTCTGTCCCTCCCCCTCCGGGAGAGGGGACTGTGGTATGTGTATCTTGCTAAAATAAACGATTAACTTTGCGATTCCCTTGTGGTATTGACCGCTTACCTCTACCTGTGGCAGGTAAAACAGTCATGCGTCGCACCGTTTTTCCGGTGACAAGTGATGCAAAAGCCCATCTCGAACTTGTGCGCTGTCACCACACGGTCCATGAGTGACACATCCCCATGGCACTGACCGCAGTCGAAGCCCCTTTGGATGTGCACGGAGTGGTTGAAATAGGCAAACTCGGGAACCCAGTTCACCCGCTCCCAGACCACGGGACGATTCTGCCGATAGTGCTCCCGCAACTGGGCGATATACGGGTAACTCCTGATGACCCGCTGGTGACACAAAAGGCAGGTCTGCAGCGGCGGTATGCCGGCCCGCGAGGAGCGCGTCACTTCGGAGTGGCAGATCAGGCAGCTGATCTTCTTGGTGTGCACATGGACGCGGTGGCTGAACGGGATCGGCTGGCGCGGTCCGAGCCCTGCCGGGTACGGGATGTCGAGCAGGACCAGCGCGGCACAGGCAAGTTGCACCAACACGGCAAGGGCCGCCGCGCCACTCCAGAGCGCAGCCTTGCCCACCCCTTTTTGATCTTCGTGTTCCGCGAGTCGTGCCATGCTCATTTTTCTCCGGCCAGAGGGGGTGGCGTTCTGCGGTGATATAACTCCATGCCGAAACCGAGAAACCCGAGAAAACCGGCCGCCAGGGAGAGTTCGCTCAGGCCGAGCCGGATGGCGGGATCAAAGGTGGGGGCGACCAGTCACCAACGCTCGACCCACATGCCGACCAGGACCAGCAACGCAACGCTCCCCAGCATGAGCCGGCTCCTTTTGGCCCGCTCGGCCAAAAGGAGCACCAGCGGTCCGAAATAAACGATGCAAAGCAGCAGGTAGCTCACCGATCTCCAGGGCTGGAAGTTCATGCGCGGAACCAGGAAACGGATCTCATGGGGCAGGTTCTCGTACCAGAAGGGGAGCAGGTGCGCGAACATGAGATAGGTGGTCATCAGGCTGAAGGCGACCATCAGTTTCCCCAGATCGTGGAGTTGATTTTCACTCGCCTCACTATGCCGGGTTGCCAAAAGGGCCCAACCGGAGATGGCGATGTAGAGCCCGGAAATGAAGAAATATCCCCCGACCAGATTGCTGTACCAGTGCGGGTCGAGCGCCATGACCAGGTCGAAGCCGAGCAGGGAAAAGACCAGGCAATAGACCAGAACCAAAATCGCTCCGCAGATGCGTCCCTCTCCGCGGCTTCGTTTGCGCAGGTACGAGAAGGCAAGTCCCCAGAAAAGGAGCAGCGCCGCCAGGTCGCGGCCAAAGAGAAACGAGTTGTCGAGCCAGAGCCCCTGGTGCAGGCGCACCTGGTACCAGGGCGCCCAAGCGGGACTGCCGATCCAGAGCACGATCAGGGCAACCAGGGAGGGGATGGAGAAGGCGATCCCGGCCGCTGCCAATTGCTCCAGTTCCTGATGCCACAGTCCGTTGCAGGTGCGTACCACCGCGGGCCAGACCACGAGCCCCCCGGAGAGGGAGCTGAAAAAGAGGAAATTTACCAGTAGCGAGCGCCAGGCCCTTCCGGGGTCGCCTCCCTGCAAAAGGGCCAGCCAGGCGAGGCAGCCGCCCAGTGCGAGGAGGAGCCAGATGACCGTGCGTGTCGAAAGGAAGCTACCCGGCCGCTTATTGGTGGACATGGATTTCCTCCGGGGCGGCGGGTTGCAGGATCTCCCTGAGCTGGCTGACCTGGGCTGCATCGCAACTTATCAGAAGCCCGAATTTGTCACGGCTGAAGCGCGGGTCGTAGTAGGCGGACGTTTTGGTGCGGAACAGGCGCGCGAAGATCACCAGTCCAATCAGGTTGGCGAGGCTTCCGAGCAGTATGGTTCCTTCGAAGCCGATCACGCAGTAGGGAATCAGGGAAACCGGGGGCTTGCCGCCGACAATCAGGCTATTCACCTGTGCGGTCCCGATGGCCAGCCAAAATCCGCCTGCGAGCCCGGCCAGCGCTCCCGCCAGGGTGAAAAGGCGCACCGGGCTTTTGGGCTGGCGCAACACTTGGTCCAGCTGGTCTATTTTCACCGGCGAATAGGTCTCCATCTCAAGAAATCCCGCGTCGCAGCCGATTTTCACGGCCTCAAGGAGCCGGCCGGCATTGGAAAAGACCGCCAGCACGCTGGGGCGCAGGGTGTCGATCCGCTCGCGAATCCTGGTGTCGCAGCACCCGGTCGACTCGATTTCCTCGTCGGCGATCCTCGCCTTCAGTTCGCTCAAGGGAACGGTGGGGAGGAGCTTACTGAAGCCGAAGAACCAGAAAAAGAAGAAGCTGAAGGAGCCGAGCGTGATGCTGAGCTCGACCCAGGTGGGGAAATATCCCCCCCAGTTCTGCGGCAGGAAATCGTGGGCCAGCGAGGTGAAGAGGATCATCAGCCTCTCGAGCCACATCCCGACGTTGATGAGCAGGGAAATGACGAAGAGGCAGATGATGTTGGTGCGCACCTTTTTGAGTACGAAGAGCCAGGGAATAAACACGTTGCAGACGACGCAGGTCCAGAACATCCAGGCAGCCGAGCCGAAGGTGCGCCATTTGAAGAACTGCCACTCGACTAGATCTCCGGAATACCAGGCGATGAACGCCTCGATGGCGTAGGCATAGCCGACGATGGTCGCGGTGAGGATGATGGTCTTTGCCAGCATTTCGAAATGATGCAGCTCAATGAGCCTTTCCAGGTGCAGCAGTTTTCGCATCGGGATGAGGAGCGTGAGTACCATGGCAAGCCCAGAATGAATGGCGCCGGCGACGAAGTAGGGCGGGAAGATAGGGCTATGCCAGCCAGGCAAAAGGCTCATGGCGAAGTCCCAGGAAACCACCGAGTGCACCGAGATCACCAGCGGGGTGGCAAGCGCGGCGAAATAGAGGTAGGAGCGGCCATAGTGGCGCCACTGGTTGCCGGCACCGGTCCATCCCAGCGCCATTACCCGGTATAGCTTGGTGCGGAAGTTGTCCGGGCCGAGGGTTTCCTCGTAGCGGTCGCGCGCCGCGGCCAGGTCGGGGATGAGCCCCACCAGCCAGAAGATGAGGCTCACCGTGAAATAGGTGCTGACGGCGCAGACGTCCCAGACCAGCGGGCTCAGGAAGTTGGGCCAGAGTTGGCGCTGCGAGGGGTAGGGGAGGATGTAGTAGACGACCCAGACTCGCCCCAGGTGGACCAGCGGGAAGAGTCCGGCCGTCATGATGGCGAAGATGGTCATCGCTTCCGCCGAGCGGGAGACGGCGTCGCGCCAGTTGGCGCGCAGCAGGTACAGTATCGCGGAGATGAGCGTTCCGGAATGGGCGATCCCGACCCAGAACACGAAGTTCGTGATGTAGGTCGCCCACCCGACCGGGCGGTTCAGCCCGCTTACTCCCATGCCGAGCTGGATCTGGTAGGTCCAGCAAAGCGCGGCCCAGCCGATCAGGGCGCCTAAGAAGGCGACGGCGAAATAAAAAGGCGCTCGCGGTTTCCCCATCGCGCTCAGTACATCGTCGTTTATTTGACCGTACTTCAGGTCTGCCACCGGTCCTCCTATCGGCTTTTCATCCTGTAATTCTGCGTTGGTTGTGTCCCCCCTATGAAATAGGGGGGAAGCCGAACGTCAGAGAGGCAGGGGGGGGGGGCCTGGGGGAAAGACCCCCCTCGCTGCGCGAGCCTTCCCCCCTGTTCCACAGGGGGGACTTAACACCATCAAGCCCCCTCTGTATCGACATCGACCTTGCGCAGAA
>Ga0209123_1000568_pt1 | contig 44975 bp, 43 predicted proteins | sample BarGraIncu00431A_FD_184500 | JGI IMG/M metagenome (GOLD analysis project Ga0209123, IMG submission 184500) | Arctic peat soil microbial communities from Barrow, Alaska, USA - Barrow Graham LP Incubations 004-31A (SPAdes) (version 2) | ecosystem: Environmental > Terrestrial > Soil > Wetlands >...
TTTCCATAAAATCAGAACCAGGTGTTGAATATGTAAAAGTAGTTGATATATTTGAATGGCCTAACAATGTTTTTAATGTTAATAAATCAACACCTCTTTCTGTCTGAATAGTTGCAAATGCATGACGTAGCTGATGAGGGCTAAATATTTCATCGTTTTGAAAGCCAAGTTGAATTTGACGCCTCTTTAATACCTGCCTACCTGTATCTCTACTCAAACGTTGACCTTTTTCTGATAGAAACAATGCCCCTGACTCTTCCTCGGTAAATAATGGACGTACATTTTGCAAGTACCATAAAAAGAGCTTTTCCAAACCATCTAACATTGGAACCCACCTTCTCTTATATCCAGTACCTTTTGAACCTTTTCCATATCGTATGTAAATTTTCCCGTTTTCGCCTAGGTCAAATCGACAATCCTTGACATCTAGCATGACAGCCTCAAAAATTCGTAGTCCAGACAATTCAAGCATCTTGAAAAGAGTATAATCTCTGGCAACAGTTGAATACTTTCTTGCAGATTTCATCATAGTTTTTAACCCGTTCCAAAAACGGTCTAGCACTTCAGGTTGAGGAGGAATTACTTTGCCCTCATTATCATCATTTCGATGATGATGTTTATTAAATTTGTCCAGCACCGTAGGAACCTGCATTCTGTATAAGTTCCAAATCTCATGGCTGTGTCTTGAACGAATATAATCCAAGAAGGTTATGATATTAGATTGATATTTTCTTCGGGTAGAGTATGCAAGACCTCTTCCTACAAGTCCTATGTAAAAATTGTCAAAGTCATTAATATCTATTTCCCATATAAACTTATCTGCAATATTAAGAACTTCATTAATATTTCTTAGGTTTAAAGAAATGGAAGCATTCGTATAGCCAAGAACTTTCTGTTGTTGCTCCCATAAACCTAGTAATTTAGCTTGAAACTTTGCAGATTCTTCATAAGTTGTAATGTTTGTTTTATTAATTGTATTGTTTACTACTGCAAGGTAAATATTATTTTTCATATAGCACCCATCACTTTTAGGCAATGCCTAATATTATTAACTGCTACCTAATATAACATGTTCAAAATCATATGTCAACATATGCGTTCTCCGGTGGTTGTGCCCAATAATTATACTTGCCGCATTAGCGAGTATTGCAGTTTTAAAAACTTCACGAGGATGAACGATTGAAGAATTTAAACTTCCTACACTTGCAATTGTTATTGAAGTGATCTTATTTTTAGTATCAAGCGTTAGAACTACTAAAGCTTCCCTGTCATTATCTCCTATAAAATCTTTAAGTATATTAGCCCAATCTTTTGGGCATGAAATCTTACTACTTCCATATTCTAAATTTTTTTCTTTAACCATTTTGATTGATACTATTTGAATTTTCACCATTTATACCACTCCTTATTGTCTGTTTTCTCGCTATCTTTGCCTTAATTATACCACATATGTAGCTACAAAACAAGTCAAATAAGAAGTTTTCATTCTATAAATCCCAGTCATATCAACAGTTTTATACCAAAATTACAATACAACAATCCTAGATTTTTAAATTATAGTTTTAAAAAAGCTTTTACAGCCGTGGCAATGCATATCAGAGATTATAATTAACAACTTACCACCCTACTTCAATTATTTGAATTATAATAATTAATATAGTATAGGGCTATCACTAATAATTTGATAATTAGTATTGTAATAAAGCTTTATTGCTCCTACGTTACCATCTCTGTTCTTTGCAACTAATACTTCAAGTAGTCCAGGCCTATTACTTTTTCTTCCCTCACGCTCCGCGTAATAATCTTCACGATATAACATTAGAATCTCATCAGCATCTTGTTCTATACACCCTGAATCCCTTAAATCACTCATTATTGGGTGCTTATCGGTTCTTTTTTCTACCTCTCTATTTAATTGGCTTAATACCACACAACATATATCTAAATCCATTGCCATATTTTTAAATCCCTCTGATATTTGTCCTATTTGGTCATTTTTCGTAGCTTTAGGGTTATCCGGTCTTACTTTTCCAATATGATCCACAAAAATTACATCTAATCCATTTTGTATTTTTATCTTTTTAGCTTCAGCCTTTATTTCCGATACACTTAATCCAGTTCTGCAATTAATGAAAACATTATTTTTATATGCCATTTTTTCAGCTTCTTTTTGGATCACACTAAAGTCAGTATCTTTTATTAATCCTTTGCTTAAATTTTGTGGGTTTATGCATGTCCTGGGTGCTAACATTCTTATTCCTAATTTTCCTTTAGGCATTTCCATTTCAAATAGCAATCCTTTTTTCCCAGGAGGTAGTTTGTTTAACATTTCCATACTTAGTGCAGTTTTGCCCATACTTGGCCTTGCAGCTATAATACATAAATCTCCTTTTACAAAACCATTTATAGCATTATCAAGAAGCTTATATCCTGTAGTCGTTCCTAGTAGTTGTCCCCCATTTTTATATCCATTATCAATTAAATCTATTGATTGAGTCATTAGTTCTTCTAAATTCACTGTTTTTTCTTCGTTCATATAGCTTGCGCTAAACATCTTAGTTTCTAAGGTAGCCATTACGTCTCTTATGTCTATATTTTCTCCATACGCCATACTTAGAGCATCTTGACACGCCTTTATTAGTTCTCGTTTAATGCTTAAGTTCTTAACTGTTTTTATATATTGTATATAATTAACTGTACTTACTTCAGAACCAACTATTTCTGAAAGATATGTTATTCCTCCAATGCTCTGTAATGTCTCTTTACTTATGTTATTTATAAATATTAGCAAATCTATTGAAATGCTCTTTTTATAAAGCTCTACTAATTTGGAATATATAACTTTATGTGAGTTGTAATAAAAATCATTTTTTTTCAATGTTCCAATACAATCCCCTATAATATCATTTTTTAAAAATATATTTGCTAGTAAAGCAATTTCAACATCTTTATTGCTTGGCAATGGTTTATCCATAATATCACTCCTCTTAGTTAAATTGTTTCATTTCTGCCCACCTATTCGAAACTTGTCCTTCTTTGTTGGAACTATCGATATTATTAGCTTTACTGCACCAGGTATTTAAAACACGATAATGTTCTTTATATTTTTCTCCCTTACCATTTGTTATATAATTATCTAAGTCAACTATATTTTTATGTGCTATTTCTTTGCCAAAATTAGTGAGTAACTTGTCATACTGCTCTTTAGTAATTTTTACTTTATCTATAATCTCATCAATAAAATTTAGGGTTATATATATAGTATTTTTCTTAATACTTTTCTTAATACTTTTCGTATGTACATTTTGTACCCTACCTTTAGGTATATTTTGTGCACTATCTTTAGGTATATTTTGTACATTGGATACATTTTGTACATTATGTATCTTTTGTACACTACCTTTTAATATATAGTAATGGTTCTTTTGTTTAACTGTTTCTTTTTTTATATACCCTTTTGTAATTAATGAATCAATTATTTTTATAACATATTTTATATGTGAGTACCCCAAGAGATTCTTTAAAACTTCAAGACTTGGGTATGCATATCCTTTTAGTTGATTATTAAATTTTATTAACATAATTAATGTTAGTTTTTCCATAGGTCTCAAATCTTCATTATCCAATACTTCATCATTATCTATTACTGTGTATCCCGCCATCTTGCCACCTACTTTTTAGTACCACTCAATTTGATTATCTTTAGTTATAAACAGCTTTTAATATCACTCATATAATAATTACTTTTTAATCATTAATTAGCCACTACCATCAAATCTTTGATATTATTAAGGTCATCTAAGTTTTTACCGTTATAGGTATCAAGAAACCTTACAACTTCTAATTTTGTAATTTTCATAGCTCCAAGTTTCAATCCCTGTAATAATCCATGATTTATTAACTCATATACCGCATTTTTATTAATCTTTAGTATCTCAGATACTTCTGCAACTGTATATAAATAACTTTCCATATTCTTCCCCCTCGTATATTTTTTTATTACCATTGTGACACTATAGAATTTTCAAGATATGATTTATTGATCTTTCCTACTCGTTTAACTTTTAATTTTATGTAATATTCTCACCCCTTTAATGTTTCATTCGTGTTCTTATATCCTTATAGTATGCTTCACATGTTATCATGTCAATGTTTTTTTAAATGTATGTTCCATTTGTTATCATATATGTTATAATATTTTAAGAGGTGATATCATTGAGTTTAGGTATTAATATTAAAAAAATGAGATTAGAAAAGGATTTAAAACAGAGTGAACTTGCTGAAATGGCTAAAATATCTCGTGTAGCTATTGGAAATTATGAGCGAGGCACTAGAGAACCTACCGCTACAATACTAAATAAAATAGCAACTGCTCTTGGAGTAACAATTAATGATTTAGTTGACAAAATTAGTTTTGAAGGCGAAACTTTAGAAGAAATAACGTCACAACTAAACAGCAGTGACTTAATATCAGAAGAACGTAAAAAACATTTAATTGATATACTTGACCCTAAAATTAAATTACACGAGTCTGCCCCAGATGTTAGCGATGAACAAGCTTTAATTTATGTAAAAGGATTACTTGATTACATCAAATATAATACTGTCCTAAATACGAATGCAATGATTGCACTTAAGAACGCTACTATTATTACCTTAAAACTTAAACTCGAGGAAATGGATAATAATCCTGAATAGACTATAATAAAATAATTCTTCGATTTAACAATTAAACAATTTGGGAGGTGCACTTATGAAAGGTGGAGTACGTCAACGTGGCTTAACCTGGTCTTATTATTTTGATTTAGGAATAGTTGATGGGAAAAGAAAGAAAAAGGAAAAAGGCGGTTTTAGAACTAAAGGTGAGTCGGAAAAAGCTTTAAGAAAGGCAATGACTGAATATGAGAATGCGGGATCCGTTATTGACGAAAGTAATATAACCGTATCTGATTATTTTGATTATTGGTTCAAGGAATACGTATTGATTAATTGTAAACACAATACGCAGTCGGGGTATAGATTAATTATAGATAATCATATTAAAACATCCCTTGGAGTTTATAAACTTAAATCTTTAAATCCTACAACACTTCAACAATTTTTAAACTCTAAATATAAAAATGGATATACAAGAGGCTATGTCGCTAATTTTTATGGAGTTCTTTCGGGTGCCTTAAAGGCAGCGGTTTATCCATATCAATTGTTAAAAGATAATCCAATGACTTATGTTAGCATGCCTAAATATGATAATACCCCTAAAGGTAATAATGATATGAAAATAATAACCTTGGATCAGTTTAATCAAATTATAACCAGGTTCAATAAAACCACTTCCTATTATATTCCTTTACAAATTGCTTTTAATACTGGTATGAGAGCATCTGAAGTATGCGGATTAACTTGGGATTGTGTAGACTTGGTAAATAAAACAATTAGAGTTGAAAAAATAATTATAAGCAAAGGTAAAGGCGTGTTTGAGTTCGGAACCCCTAAAACTAAAAGCTCCTATAGAACCATTTCAATTGGTGATACACTCATAAATATACTAAAATCTAATATTATAAGACAAAAAGAAAATAAATTTAAATATGGTGAATTTTATACTAAAAATGATTTTGTATGTACTCAAGAAAATGGTGGACTTGTCTCAAATGATAGCTTAAAATATATTTCTCGTGTAGTAAATAATGAGTTAGGAATTAAATATAATTTTCATTCTTTAAGGCATACGCATGCCACCATTCTTTTAGAAGGTGGCGCTGTTCCAAAAGATATTCAAGAAAGACTTGGACATAGCAAAATAGGCACCACTATGGATACTTATTCTCATGTAACCTTAAAAATGAAAAATGATACTGTAAATATTCTTGAAAATATATTTGCCACCCAAAAATAATTAAGGGTGGCAAAGGGGTGGCATACAGACCAAATTAAAGGATTGGTTGCTTGTAAAACCTAGTTATTTCAACGTTAGTCTGCAATTTTACTCAACTTGTGTTATAAGTCTCCTCATAATATCCCTTAATTTAACTTCGTACATATCCTCAGGAGCTATAATTATAACTAATTTTATGCCATTATCTGATTTATCCCATTTATAAGCTTTAATATCCATAATAGCACCCTCTGGAACATATTCTTCAATGTCCATTGCAATCTCTTCTGCGAGTGATAGGTATTCTTCAAATAACTCGTCTTCTGTCAATTCACTTAAATCACATTCATCTTCCATTAAATCATTTAAGGTATTTATATCTACACTTAAATTAAAAGCTAATGTATCCTCTCTCTTTGAGCCTTTGCTCATATCTTTAATTACTTTAAACTCTGTATTTTTTTCAATTATATTTTTTATATCATCGCTACCTACGACCTCACTATTAAACTCTACGTACATGGTTTCATTCCTCCTTTTGGCTTTTGGTGCCACCCACATGGCAAGTGGCATCTTATTATATTATACTATTTTATTCCTAGAAATCAATTTGCTTATAGTTGAAGGCGCTGCCTTAAGGTAATCTGCTATTTCTTTTAAGGAATAGCATTGTTCTAATGCACTTTTAATAATTCTAATCTTTATAGGGGTAAGGCCGGGCTTCCTATTTCCATTTCTAATATCCAATAATACACTTTCGTGTATATTGTGATTCATAGTTATTTGTTCTAAAGTAGCACGATCTGATTCTATGAAATCATTACTATTATTTAACCATGTTATTTCTTTAAGATTCAACTCTTGTTTTATTATTTCATAATCTTTATCATTATCATTTTCGTGTCCAATTGCATTAACTAAGGTTAAATACTTCTCAATAGCAGGCTCCTTAGTATTTCCTAGCATACTCAATATAAAATCTATATTAATATGGGACTTTACATAATTATTATAAAAATAGTACTTTTTATTTAGAATATTAACATCTAAATAAAAAAATATACAATGAACTTCAGTGGCGTAAGTTACAACTTTTCACTTGTCATGAGGGTGGCTCCATCATCTAACTGTCACTTGCCACTTGCCACGTGAGTGGCACCACTAAAAAGCTCCAACAATTCTTCCTTCGTGAGTTTTCCTAGAACATGACTATTGGTAAGTTCCCCTGTAATTACACTGTCTATTAAGTCTTTTTTATTTTCTTGAAGTAGAATGATTTTTTCTTCTATAGTCCCCTTGGCAACTAGCTTAATTACTTCTACTACATTCCTTTGACCAATTCTATGAGCTCTATCTGTTGCTTGATCCTCTACTGCTGGGTTCCACCAAGGGTCAAAATGAATAACTAAATTTGCTGAGGCTAGGTTTAGGCCTGTTCCCCCTGCCTTTAGTGAGATTAAAAACACTAATGCCTCGCAACTGTTATTAAATTTATCTACCAATTTAATTCTATCATTGGGTTTTGTTTTTCCATCTAAATAAAGGTAGGGAATTCCTTTGCTCTTTAAATTCTCTTCTATTTTTTTAAGTGCTGACGTGAATTGGGAAAATAATAACACTTTCCCCTGTGAATCTATATGTTTTTCAATAAGTTCCGTTGCAACCTTTAACTTTCCACTTCCACCTTTGTATTCATCTATTACAAGTGAAGGGTCTAAACAAATTTGCCTTAGCCTAGTTAAATAAGAAAAAACCTCAATTTTACCCTCACTGTTATTTTTCATTTTCTCCCTGACAGCTTTAATATATGCTTTATATACTGATTTTTGAGCTGTAGTCATCTCTACTATAAATTTCTTTTCTATTTTATCTGGTAATTCTTTCATTACTTCACTTTTAGTTCTTCTTAAGAGAAAAGGTTTAATTAGTAATTTAAGTTCTTCTAAATCGCCTTCTTGTCCTATGGTGAATTTCGACTCAAAAATTTCTTTAGAATATAAATAATCTGGCATTATAAAATCAAAGATAGACCAGAGTTCTGTTAAATTATTTTCCATAGGAGTGCCCGTTAACGCAAATCTAACCTTAGCTTTAACTTCTTTAATTACTTTTGTGTTTTGGGTTAAATAATTTTTTATGTTTTGGGCTTCATCTATTATACAACAATCAAAAATAATATCTTCATATAACTGTATGTCAATTCTTAAAGTTCCGTAAGTTGTTAATATTACATCATAGTCAACTAAATTACTAATTAATTTATGCCTTTCAACCTTTTCTCCATGCACAATAGCAACCTTTATAATAGGCGCGAATTTTTCTAGTTCCGCCTTCCAATTATAAATAAGGGAGGTAGGGCTTATAATAATAGATTTTTTATTTTCTTCTGATAAAAGAAAAGCTATGGTTTGAATAGTTTTACCAAGACCCATTTCATCCGCCAATATTCCGCCAAAACCTAAGGTACTTAAGCTTTTAAGCCATTTAAAACCGTCAATTTGATATTCTCTAAGTGTAGCCTTCAATTTCACCGGTACACTTATATCAATATTATTTACATAGGCGTAGGTATCTTTAATATTCTTTAACACTTCAATGCCTTTAATAAATTGAAGGTTCTTATTTTTTATCTTTTCATTTAAATATAATGCCTTACTTTTTTCTATTTGTATTAGTGCATCTTCTATGTTTTCCTTTATATTTAATGATATTATTAGTTCAAAGAAATCCTTAACTCCCTCATCTTCAAAATCTAGAAAGTTATTACTTACAGTTTTGTAGAATCTATTATTTTGTTTAAATGATGTGAGAACACTATTTAATTCCCTATTTTCAATGTCATGAATACCATAGGAAAAATCATAGTAACCCTGATTTTCCACAATTTCGGCTTCAATAAATGTTGAATCAAATATTCTCCTATGTTTAAGCCCTTTTCCAAAGGTAACATTTCCTAGGCAATGTAGATTGTTTTCACTTTTACTTAAGATATCAAATAATTCCTCATCTCCACCTATAAATAGTAGCCTCTCATTTCTTTTTATAAACCTATATTTTTCGAGTTCCATAAGGATCTTTCCCTCTTTTTTATAGTCACGTGTAATTATATCCACACTTTTATCTTCCTTTAGTATGTTTATTTTCTCATTGCCATACATCATTTTTATATCGCAATAGATATTATCGCCATTGTCATATATGTGAAACTCTGGTTTTATAAAATTTGATGCAAAGGCTTTTACCTCTTCACTAATATTAATATCTCTTGAAATACTAATTAGAAAGGTCGTAAGTTTATTGTAATTTTCTATGTCCTTTCGGTATAATATCTCACCATTTCTTTTTAATTTATCACATAAGAGCGTATATTTCCCCACTTGGTTTCTTGATGGTAAATAAAGCTTCCAATTAAATAAATATACGTCATTTTTATCATTTAAAGAAACTGGAAACTGCTTATGGGTTGTTACAACGAAATGTTCATTTCTAATCTTTAATGTAAAGGTTAGTGGTAAATCCACATGCAATATTGGAGCATCAAACTCGAAGCTATCATAGTTGAATTTGATTTTTTCTCCCTTAACTCCTAATAAAAAAGTTCTTAAGTCCGAAGGTTCAATCCTAGTTTTTTCCTTACCTATTTCATGTTGTGCTTCATAATAAGTAGGCTCTTTTGAAACTTTACGAACTAATTTTATAATGCTATTTGTACCTTGGCTATTCGGATTATTTTCTTTTAACTTTTCATTTAATACTGTTTTTGGGTTTATCCCTATATTTTGATTTTTCTCGGAGTTATTTGTTGCAGCTCTGCTAAAAAAACTATAGGCTGTAGCAGTTAAATGACTACACATAAATAAATAACCCGTAGTAGAACTTTCTTTAAAGTCCTCACAAGTACATTTTACGCCCTGTAATTTTTTCTTTGCGAGGTCTATTTCTATATGAGTGTTTAATTCTCTGGACTTAGTAGTATTTTTGACACAGCCATAAATATGATATATATTTTCTATTTTTTTGCCTTTAATCCTAGTAACTAATCCACAATTAAAAGACTTTTCGCCCTCACTTCTCATTAAAATAGAAGATGATTTAAATACTATATTCTCTAACTCTTTTAACTTCAAAAAAATCACCTCCATATAAATGTTATTTAGCAAATTGCTAAATAATTTTTCATATACACTATAGAATCAAGAATAGCATTGTACCACAACCTTTGCAATTGGAATCTTTACTTAAGATAGTTAAAATTATTTAACCCTTTCCCCCTCACAGGAATATGTGATATACTACTATTACAATAAATTGCATGCAATAGGAGATGATTATTATTGTTATATTTATAAAAAATAAACAAAGAAAAATTGTATTTGGTCTTGTACTGGTGACAATAATTGCAACCTTAACCACTTTTATGTGCATAATGAGAAAAAACATTATGGTGGTTGTTGATGGTAAACAAATTAAATTAGTAACTTACCAAAAGACTTTTGATGTTGCTTTAAAAAAAGCTGATATAAATATAGCAGTAAAAGATAAAATAGATAAAGTTTTAAGTTCAAAAATAGTTAACAACGATGTTATAACTATTAATCACGCTGTAAATCTTAAAGTCTTTGTAGATAATAAAGAGCTTAACATAACCTCTGCTGAAAAAGATATTGCGCTAATGTTAAATACAGAAAAAATAACTTTAAATCCTAATGATAAGGTTTCCCCATCACTAGAAAATAAATTATCTAAAGACATGAATGTTACCATAACTAGAGTTAAAACAGAAACAATACAACAAAAAAAGCCTATTGATTTTAAAACGCTTATAAAAAAGGACACCGACACATTAAAATCTCAAAGCAAGGTTATGCAAAATGGCATAAAAGGCGAAAAAAGTATTACTTTAAATATTACATATGAAAATGGGAAAGAAGTAACTAGAAAAGTTGTTAAAGAAATGGTAGTTAAAAAACCTCAGAATAAAATTATAGCTCAGGGTACGCTTTCAAACATAACCATTTCAAGAGGAGGCTCTACAACAACTTCCGCAAAAACAATTAATTTTAACTCTACCTCAACCTCTTCAAAGACTCTTAATGTAAAGGCTACTGCTTATTGGGGAGTTAATGCATATACTTACTTTGGAAGAAAAGCTGTGCGAGATCCTAATGGCTATAGTACCATAGCTGTAGATCCTAATGTCATTCCCCTAGGAACAAAATTATATGTTGAAGGTTATGGATATGCTATAGCAGCTGATAAAGGATCTGGAGTTAAAGGCAAATTTATAGATGTATTTTTCGATACACTTGAAGAGGCTTCTAATTGGGGTGTTAAATATCCAAATGTACGAATATTAGATTAATTTTTAAAGACTCATATTGTATTTCACATGCCACTTGCCACGTGGGTGGCACCAAATATAGGTAGAAGCGTTAATGCTTCTACCTATATTTTAGTTTATTTCACCACAACTGAAACTCCATCTGGTATTACTGTTATTTTTGCATCCTTTCCTTTTATCTCAAAAGCTCTTTTAAGTGCTTGTTCAAAGGTAAAAGCATGCTCCATATGCATTTTCACTATCATTTCAGGATCACACATATCTGTAACAAGAATTACAGTATGTTTATCAAGTATGCGGGCAAGAATTTGAAATTCCCATTGATCTGGTGCCGTATCATTTCTTCCTATTTTAAGCACCCTGTCAAGAACGACCCGTGGGCTGCTTGCATTTACTATATTATCATAGAAAGACTGACCACCATGTCCATCATTGCAAGCAGACACCATGATTATAACTCCACCGTCAACGCAAGTCGCTTCTGCTGCTGTCATACCTTTTACAGATTGATATATATTTTGGTCTAGTGGATACCCTCCGTTAGTTGATATTGCAATATCTGCTTTAACAGCTTTCACAGATGCAAGTTCCATTACAAATTTACATCCTTCCACGTGTGCAAGTTCACTATCTCCTGCAAATGCATTAATAACATTCTTATTACTATCAATAACAACATTTAATATGAAGGCTAGCTTAGCTTGCCTCGCAGCGTATAACATATCTCTATGAATTGGGTTATTTTCAATAACTCCAGACCGTGCATAGTCACTTGCTATAAATTCAGAACAATGATTTGCCATAACTGTCTTTGCTGATGCCACTCCAGGAAGAACACTTTTGCGCCCTCCAGAAAATCCTGCGAAAAAGTGTGGTTCTATAAATCCCTCTGAAATTAAAATCTCAGCCTCCATTGCTACTTTATTAAGCAAAAGTTCTCCACCTGAGGGAAGCGTTCCAACGTGCACCATATTACTATAATCCTCTGATACATGATTTATTATCACTTCATTTTCTACAATTCCAAGGCCAAACTTACCGATCATTTCCTCCCTTGTAGTTGGTCTATGAAAACCAGTGGCAATTAATATTGTTATAGAAATTTTAGGGTTTGCACTTCTGATTCTGGAAAGTAATATTGGCAATGTTACTTTACTTGGTACAGGTCTTGTATGATCACTAGTTATTAATACTAAGTTTTTCTTGCCTTTAACTAGCTCTTCTAATTTTGCACTTCCAATAGGATTATCAAGTGCCTTATTAACAATTTCCTGCTGGGTTTGTTCAACTTTATAAGCATGAGCTTTTGATTCTAATATTGCTACCAAATTACTATCTGGAATTTCAATTTCTAAAAACTGTTTTGAATATGGTATCTTTATTTTAGTCATTTATATTCCTCCTACATTGTAAAGAATTTTGCCCCGAAGTACGTAATTAAGCCTAAGATTGCTACATATGCAAGGCAGAATTTTAAAGTTGCCTTTAATATCTTACCTTCAGCTCCTACAAGTCCAGTGGCTGCTGTCGCAACTGCAATACTTTGAGGAGAAATCATTTTACCAGCAGTAGCACCGCCAGTATTAGCAGCCGCTAACCAATAAGGACTCATGTGTAAATTTTTTGCAACTTCAACTTGCAGCGGTCCGAACAATACATTAGCAGATGTATCACTACCAGTTACAAATGTACCTAGTGCACCTATAATTGGAGCAATTAATGGATAAAAGCTTCCTGTGCCAGCAACTAACACCACCGCAATAGATGTTATCATTCCACTATGACTCATTACCTTTGCAAGAGATACTATTGCAATTATTGTAATTGCTGTTTTACTCATTTGCATGCAAGTGTCCCAAAATACTTTTGCTATTTCTTTAAACTTAGCTCCTTGAATAAGTCCCCCTATAAATGTAGCAAGGATTATAAGTGTCCCTGGATTAGCAATCCATATAAAGGAACTAAGTTTTGCATGTGGACCATTATATATTTTAATAGAACTTTGTATAGCTGATAATGGCTTATTAATTGCTGGAACTAGAGAACTTGTTATTAATATAAAAGTTAAGACTAAGACAAATGGCACCCAAGCCGTTAACCCCTCTTTTAGGGATATATTAACTTTATCTTTAGCTGCTGTTTTTTTATAAAATATTTTAGCTATTGCAACTGTTACAATAATACATACTATTGAACCAATTAGTGCTGGAAGTTCAGCACCCATATATCTTGCAATTAAAAGTTCTGGCACCGCAAATGCAAGGCCTGACGCAAGAGAAATAAACACAACTCCTTTTATAGCCTTTACACTTTTACCTGTTAGCATAACTAAAATTAATGGTACAATTACTATTAATGCAAATAATTGAAGTCCAACTGCATAGCTTAAAATTGTTGGATCAATTGATGCGACCTTTGCTAAGGTTGTTACGGGGAGTCCAATTGCTCCAAAAGCTGTTGGTGTTGTATTTGCAATAAGGCATATTATTGCTGCAAATATTGGATCAAAGCCAAGTGCGGCTAAAATACTTGCAGGTATAGCAACTGCTGTACCAAAACCTGCAATTGCTTCAAGAAATCCACCAAAGCCCCAAGCAACAATTAAAACTAGTATTCTTCTATCAGTTGTAATCCCTGTCATCATATCCTTTATTACGTCCATACTTTTTGTATGAATGGATAGGTTGTAGGTAAACACTGCTGCTATTATTACAACAATTATTGGCCATATTGCCATAGCCGCACCCTCAAGCGTTGCTGTAAGAGCTTGACTAACAGGCATCTTCCAAACTAAAATTGCAAGTACTATTGTAAGTACAAGTGTGATTGAACAGGTTTTATGTCCTGGCATTTTTAAGACTCCGAGTGAAACCATAAGCCATACAATGGGGATAAGTGCTATGAAAAATAATAAATAATTGTTCATCTTTTATTATCTCCTTCATTTAGTAATATAAGCCGTAGTATTGAAACCGACTACATAAAACTATTATTTAATCGCCAATATCTATAAAGACATTGGCGAAATAGTTTGCCTTATTGACAAACCTTTCCTGGATTTAATATATTTCTAGGATCAAAAGCTAATTTTATATTTTTCATAAGCGCTACATATATAGGACCATATTGTTCAAGCATGTATGATTTTTTAGCAAAACCAATTCCATGTTCACCAGATACTAGTCCCTTGAGTTCCCTGGACTTACTATACATTGCTTCAAATACTACTTCGATTTTCTTTTCCCATGCACTATCTGTAAGTTCATCCTTTAATACATACACATGTAAATTACCATCACCTGCATGACCAAAGCTTCTTATTCTTACATCAAACTCCTTTTGAAGTTCATTAGTATACTTAATGAACTCAGCAACTTTGTTTCTTGGAACAACAACGTCACATTCATCCATATCAGTTGTTGTTGCTTTAACTGCTTCAAGAAAAGCTCCTCTTGCAGACCAAACAGCTTCTTTTCTCTCATCTGTATCAGTTATAAATACATCAAGTGCCCCTTCCTCAAGGCAAATATTAGCTACACTTTCATATGCTTTTTCTATTTCTTCTACGCTATTACCATCAAAAGTTAATAAAAGGTATGCATCTGAGGAATTATCAGGGAATTTTTTTCCTAGAAATTCTTCAGCAGCAAGAATAACTTCTCTTTGCATAAATTCTATAGCTGTCGGTGCAGATTTTGATTTAACTATCTTTGGAACTGTACCTATTGCTAAATCAAGATTCGGAAAAGGTATTAAAAGTGATATAGCTTTCTTAGGTAATGGTATAAGTTTTAATATAGCTTTTGTAACTATTCCTAGGGTTCCTTCTGATCCACAAATTAAGTCTTTTATGCTATAACCAGAGGAATTCTTAACTACTTTCCCTCCAATATTAAGTATTTCTCCATTTGGAAGCACTACTTCAAGGCCTCTTATGTAATCTCTAGTAACTCCGTACTTAACAGCTCTCATTCCACCTGCATTAGTATTTATGTTACCAGCGATTGTAGCTGATTTCTCTCCTGGATCTGGTGGATAAAATAAATCAAACTCCTCAACATATTTGCTTATCTCCATTAAAAGCACACCTGGTTCAAGGGTTAATGTTAAGTTTTCCTCATCAATTTCAAGTATCTTGTTCATTTTAGACATATTTATCATAATTCCACCGTAAATTGGAACTGATGCGCCAACTAGTCCTGTTCCTGAGCCTCTTGCTACAACTGGAATCATGTTTTCATAGGCATATTTCATAATCTTTGATACTTCACCAGTGGTCAGAACTTCAACTAATACCTCGGGCATTTTGCTTATTCCACCCATTTCATCATGGCTAAAATCATCATTTATTGCGTCACCTGTAAATACTCTATCTTTATCTAATATTGAAACTAAAAACTCTATATCCTTAGCATCAAGCTTTTTATAATCCATAAAAGTTACCTCCTTGATTCTTATTTAACAGTTAATTTGAGCATAAATGTTAACTTAAACATAAAGGCTATCGTACACAATACTCTGCTCCTTGGTTTTTAATGTTTTCTATAAGTTGAGGAACTATTTCATAAATATCTCCTACTATTCCATAATGAGCTACATTAAATATAGATGCATTTTCATCTTTATTTACTGCAAATATACGCTCTGAACTATTCATCCCAGCTGTAAACTGAACTGCACCAGAAATCCCAAGAGCTATTATTAGCTTTGGTTTAACTGTTCTACCAGAAAGACCAATCTGTTTTTTAGCATTAATCCAACCGGCTTCAATTGTTGGTCTTGTCCCAGCGATTTGAGCACCAAGAAGATCTGCAAGTTCCTGGATCATAGCCATGTCCTTTTCTGACTTTAATGCCCTACCAACTGCAACGATTACCTCTGCATCTGAAATGTTATCTTCTGCTTCTTTTTTTGTAACCTTTAATACTTCAATGTTTGAAGCTAATTTTTTTCTATCTATATCACATATTGTAATTTTACCTGTTGGGGCGCACTGTCTTTCAGGGGCATTCATAACCTTATATCTTACTGTTGACATCTGAGGCCTAGTATTTGGACATAGGATCTGAGCCATAATGTTACCACCAAAAGCAGGTCTTATCTGTACAAGGTCTGTATTTTCTTTCATTTCAAGCATTGTACAATCAGCTGTTAGTCCCGTTCTAAACCTTGCTGCTACTCTTGGAGCAAGAGATCTACCAATAGTTGTAGCTCCAACCAATAAAGATGATGGTTTTACTTTATTTACAAAATCTTCAAAGGCGGCAGTATAAGGTTCTATTCTAAAATCCTTAAGTTCTTCGAAATCGTATACAAAAACCTCATCAACACCATAATGTAACAATTCTTTGGCCTTTTCCTTTATATTAGAACCAATGAATACACAATATACTGGAAAATTAACAACTGCAGCAAGCTCTCTAGCTTTTCCGATAAGCTCCATTGTTACGGGATGTATAACTCCTTCTACATGGTCCACGTATACTCCTATACCCTTCCATAAACTCTTATCAACTTTTATTTCCTCTGTTTCAATAAACTCCATTACTCCATCCGGGCCTTTTTTAACGCAAATCTTACACATTTTACAACCTGCATTAATTTCGATTTTTCCCTCATTATATTCAATGGCATTAAAAGGGCAAACCTTTATTAATTCTTCAACATTTGACTCATTTACTTTCTCCTGGTTACAAATTAACTTACTCATGAAAATTCCACCCTTCTTTATACAAATTTTAACTCTTTAAGCTTTGCAGCTATTTTAAGACTAAGCTGTGCACCACTGCCTGTCCATGTTTCTCTATCATTATTTACAGATGGAGGAAATATTCTTTCAACCTGAGTTGGAGAACCATTAAGTCCATATTTTTTTTCATTCTTATCTTCAAAATCATTTAATGATATCATTTTTATTTCTCTATCTTTTGTAGCTAATTTCTTTCTATAAGATGGAAGCCTTGGCTGGTATATATCTTTATCTACAGTTAATAAACATGGAAATTGAATTTCTGCTATTTCAACAGTATTTGCCATATCCATTTCTACAATAACTGATTTTTCTTTTATTTCTATTATTTTTAAAACGTTTGCAATGTGGGGAATGCTAAGATACTCAGCCATTTCTGGTCCTACTTGCGCTGTGTCACCGTCTGTAGTTTGCTTTCCACATAATATAAGATCAAAATTACCCATTTTTCTTACGCCTTGAGAAAGTGTATAAGATGTAGCAAGCACATCAGCTCCTGCAAACTTTCTATCACTCACGAGTGCTCCCTCGTCTGCTCCCATCATATATGCTTCACGAATAACATCCTTTGCTTGTGGGGGTCCCATAGTTATAACCTTAATTAAACCACCTTGCTTTTCCTTAATTTTAAGTGCAGTTTCTAATGCAAATAAATCATAAGGATTCATTTTTGAATCTACACCATCTCTTTTTAAAACACCTGTAACTGGATCTACTTCAACTTTTGAAGTTCCTGGAACTTGTTTGATACAAACTAAAATATCCATATATTCTCCTCCAATCATTCTTATAGAAATTACAATATTTCATTTCTGGTAGTATGGTCTGACCACCTTTAAATCATAATAACACACTATTTAAAATATTTCTATAATAGTTAAAAAGTTAACGATAAGATTTGTTTTATTCAACAAAAAATAAAAGTGAAAGAAATATTTGATATTCCCCTCACTTTTTGCTTTGTATAATTTATATATTCAATTTATTTTTCTTTTTTCATATACTTATTTGCAAAATCTAAATGTTCTCGCATTGCTTTTCGAGCAACTGCCGAACTATGTTTTTCCATAGCTAAATATACCTCATTATGTTGTGAAAAAAGTATTTCTTTATTTCCTTGCTCAGCTAATATCAATTTTCTTGCATCCACAATAAAATGATCTACAAGGGTTGAAACTGTTTTTAAAATGTTAAATATTAAAACATTGCCTGAGCATTCTGCAATCTTATAATGAAAGTCTTTGTCAATTTCAACATTAATATCTTCATCTTCACAAGTTTTGAATCTTTGAATAATCGTCTTTAAATCTTTTAATTGTTCATTAGTTATTTTCTTCGCAGCAAGACCTGCCGCCTCCACCTCCATAATCTTTCTAAGTTCCCAGATTGCTTCTGGATTACTTCCCTCTAACATAAACATGATTGAAAGTGGTTCAAATAAATTATCTTGAAAACTTGTTTTTATATAATTTCCTTCTCCTTGTCTGCACTCTATAAGTCCAATTACTTCTAATGCTCTAAGTGCTTCTCTAATGGAAGCTCTACTTACCATCAATTGTTCAACTAACTTCCTCTCTGAAGGAAGCTTATCTCCCTTTTTAAGAATACCCTTATTTATCATATCTTTTATTTGAACTATCACCTGTTCGTAAACTTTTGTATTCTTTATAGGACTAAACATCTTTCTCCCCCTGAATGTAGCTCCAAATAATTAACTTCAAAGCTTTAAATTTTCTCTATTATTATATACATTATAACATAATATTAAATATTAGTGCCACCCACGTGGCAAGTGGCATGTTTTCATCCATAAAATAATAGTTAATTGTTAAAGCTTTAATAAAAAACCGACAAGACTCATAAAATCTTATCGGTTTCTGATAATTATTTTACATTTTAAATTTTTGAACCATACCATTTAGTTTTTCTGCTAATATTGCTTGATTTTGAGAAGCTTTTGTTATTTCTTGGATTGCCATAACAGATTCATTAACACTTGCTAATATTTCCTCTGTGCTAGCAACTGCTTCCTCAGCTGTGGTTGATACATTTTCAATTGCTTTTTTAATTTCCGACACTGTTTCATTTACTATATCCATTGAAGCTCCGATACCGGATGATAGATTATTAAATTCTAAAGCATCCGCGCCATATTGCTTACCTGTATCTACAAACAATTCATAATCAGGTTTAACTTTATTATCAATAAAGCTTAATACATCCTGAGCATTGTTAGAAAGATTTTGGAATGATTGTTGAACTCTCCCAGTTACCTCTTGAATCCTTTTAACTGTAGCAGATGACTCTTCAGCTAATTTTCTAACTTCATCAGCAACCACGGCAAATCCCCTACCTTGTTCTCCTGCCCTTGCTGCTTCAATAGCTGCATTAAGTGCAAGAAGATTTGTCTGGCTTGCTATATTTTCTATTTCATCTGCCATTATCTTAACTTCACTCACAACCTTACCCTCTTCAATTGCTTTAAATATGTTTTTTTGTTTGTCCAAGTACAATTCATTTGTTGTACTAGAGCTATTTTCAGCACTTCTTCTAAGTTGTTTTGCCTTTACTTCTATATCCTTCGCAACCTCATTTCCTTTTTTTGCTCTTACCGTAACATCAGCCACGTTATTTGCAATACTTTCTGTAGTTGCGTTTATTTCTTCTGTTGTGGCACTTAACTGTTCTGCTCCTAAGGATACTTGTCTTACTGATTCATTGACAATCTCCATTTTTGATGATATTTCTTCTGTTGTTGCTGATAATTCTTCGCTGGTAGCACTAATATCAGTAGCACTTTCTGATATTTCTATAATTAGCGTCTTTAAGTTTAGTATAGCTTTATTTAAAGCTTTTGCTAAAATTCCAATCTCACTCTTATTATCGATATCAACAATTTTTGATAAATCGTTCTCTCCAAGAGCTTCAGCTACGGTTACAACCTTCTTTATCTGCCTTGAAATTGTAAGTGAAATTACTAAACCTAATGTAACAGCAACAAGAACAGAAAGTAGTAAAGTAATAGTTATTATCCAAACTGATTGTTTTGCTGATGTTTCATTTTTATTGTATGTATTTGATGCTTCAGCTACCTTAATCTTATCTAATGAATCTAACGCATCTTGTGCCTCACCCAAAGCTTTTCCAGCATCCCCATCATCGCTCAACATAAATACAGCATCTTTTTTATTACCCTGTTTTATTGTATCAACAACTTTATCTTGTAATGTAAATCCATTATGTAACTTATTCTTAAAATCTTCAAAAGCCTTTTTTCCAGCATCGGTTAACCAAGTAGTTTCAAGTCCCTTGCTTGCATCATCCATTTCTTTTTCACGTACTTGTATTTTTGCAAGCTCAGCATTTGTAGTATCAACAGAATCAGTTATGATTGCATCTCTCATAATTACTCTCATTCTGTGAAATGAGTTATTTATCTGTACTAAATTACTCATAGGAAGCGTAACGTCTTTGTATAAGTCACTACTACCCTTGTTAATACTTTTAATATTATTTACCCCAACAATTCCAACAATTGTAGTAAGAACTATCAAACATACAAAAGCCAGTGGAAGTTTAATTCTAAGCTTTAGATTATAAAACCACTTTAACATAAATAAAATCCCCCTAGATTAATAAAATTTTCTTTTTGCTATGGTAGTTACCCACACTTATATACTAAAATATTTTCTTTTTGAATTATTCTAATATCTTATTACTATTATCGTTCGTTGAATCTATAACTTTATTGAATTTAATAAATCTAAAAAAAATATGAATAAATGCATTAAAAGCCTGTCTAAAATAGACGAAAAATCAAACAATGGCTAATAGCAATTTGAAATTCTCAGTGAACCTATTAGTACTGAAAATGGCTTAGTTACTGAATTCTATAATATGCCCAAGTAAAAATAATTTAACTATTCCCATTCACTTACAATTGTGATATACTACTATTAAATTAAATTGCCATACAAATATTGGTATAGACACATATCAATCCCCTATCTCTCATGTAGCTTTTCAGATTACTCTTAAACACCATATATTAAAAATGCTGAGTTTTACCCTGCCCACATAAAACATTATGCCGAAATTTATAATAGGAGATGATTATTATCGTTAAATTTATAAAATATAAACGAGGAAACGTTGTAATTAATTTTATGCTGGTAACAATAATGTCTGCTTTAACTATTTTTATGTGTTTTTTTAAAGAAGATAGTACGTTAGTTGTAGATGGTAAACAAATTGAACCAGTAATTTACCAGAAAACTTTTAGTAGCACTCTAGCTAGTGCTGATGTAATAGCTGTGAATCTTAAAGTCTTTGTAGACAATAAAGAGCTTAATATAAAATCTACTGAAGAAAATATTGCTCTAATGTTAAAAGCACAAAAAATAACTTTAGGTACTACCGATATTGTTTCACCATCTAGAGAAACTGAGTTGTCTGCAGGTATGAAAGTTTTCATAACAAGGGTTAAAACAGCAGCAATAAAACAAACAAAACCTATTGATTTTAAAACAATTATTCAAAAGGATTCTAAATCAATAAAATCTCTAACCAAGGTTGCACAGGCGGGAAAACAAGGTCAAAAAAGTGTTACTTCAAATGTGACTTATTATAATGGTAAAGAAGTATCTAGAAAAATCATTAGCGAAAAGGTACTTATAGCACCTAAGAATAAAATTATAGTTCAAGGTACTTTGCCAACCATAACCTTTTCAAGAGGAGGCTCTTCAATATCCTCTAAAAATATTATTAATGTAAAGGCTACTGCTTATTGCTCAGTTAGTGGATCTAGTAATTACACCGCCACTGGAATAAAGGCTGTTCGAAATCCATTTGGCTATAGTACCATAGCTGTAGATCCTAATAAAATCTCTCTAGGAACAAAACTATATGTTGAAGGTTACGGATATGCAATAGCTGCAGATAAAGGTTCTGCAGTAAAAGGAAATTATATAGATGTATATTTCAATACACGTGAAGAGGCCCTTGATTGGGGTGTTAAGCATATAAAAGTACAAATACTAGATTAGATATAAAATATAATAATAACTGCCACGGAGACTATCTCTATGGCAGTTCTTATTGTATATACTACTCTCTAGTATTTGAATATTTATTCAAGAGAGCTCTTCGCCCCATCAAAATCATATCCAGGTGATACATTTTGTATTTCCTTCATTTTAGTACCCTTGGGTACATTTTCTGGTATCTTAAATTTACTGTAAAAATCTTTTAATTCTGTTTTTGTAGCTTTAGCAGCCTCTTCAATGGACATGTATCCTTTAATTTCATCATACTTTATACTTTCTCCGGCTTTAAGTGCATCAGGAGTTAGCTTATATAATCCTGCAGCCTGAAAAGCAAATATAGAGCCAAATAATAAGGCCATTACGATTATAATTGTAATAAGTGGACTTATTGTGCGTTTACCTTGCATAAGTTTAAGAGCACCTTCTTTAGGACAATTAAGTACACAGGTTTGACAATTTAAGCATTCACTAGATTTTACTTCCTTTAGATGTTGTACATCAATATTTACTGGACATTTTTTAGTACATAATCCACAATCTATACATTTATTTTCATCTCTTACAACCCTATAAGGGCTTACTTTACCTACTATTGCATAAAATGCCCCTACAGGACAAAGGTATTTGCAGAAAAATCTGTCATACACAATTGAACCTACTACCGTTATTATAAGTATTATTAACCCAACAGCAGATTCAGCCCAAACACTTGAAAGTCCTTCAGGAAGATGAGCATATGCAGACCATGGATCATAGGGAGCCATCCATAGGCCCGCTGTCTTCCATGCATAAAAAACTGTTATTGCGAGTATAACATATTTCAAATATCTAAGAGGTTTATCAATATTTGCAGGCATTATAAACCTCTTTTTAAAGATCCTTTGTCCAATTTTGCCGAAAAACTCTTGAATTGCTCCAAAGGGGCATATAAGTCCACAAAAGCTTCTTCTAAAAATAAGAGCTATAACTAAAGTTATTGCAAAAAGTATCATAGTACCTGAAAAAACCTTTTCTATAAATCCACCGGTTGTAAATGTTGTATAAAGGCTCTCAAGACCTCCAAATGGACACAGTGCATGAATTGAAGGAGATTTCGCTCCTCCTAGTACTTGATGGAGATATGCTGCAATACTAACAAGCACTACAAATAATGCAAGTAAACTCCATCTCAAATACTCTATCATCTTATTTTTTTTCAATTTAAATTCCCCCCGCATAATATTTTTTGATTTGTTCTATATATTTAGTATAGGGGTCAATTGTGATAGAAGTATGATAAAAATCAGAACAAATGGTGAAACCTTTTGACTAAAACCAAAATTCATCTTTTAACATGCCATTTGCCATTTGGATGGCATTTTTATGTTATAATATGTATGTATTGATATTAATATGGCATAACTGTTAATAACAGTTACGTACTCATAAGAAATTCAGGGGGTAGTAATGTGGCATTAGTTGTATCAGACCTAGTAAAAAAATTCGGTGAAAAAACTGCAGTAGACCATATTTCTTTTAAAATTGAAAAGCCAGGTGTATTTGGTTTACTTGGCACAAATGGCGCAGGAAAAACCACTACCATAAGAATGATTTTGGGGATCCTTGAAAAGGATGGTGGAAGTATTCAATGGAATGAAAGAACTGTTACAAGAGAAACTGTAAAATTCGGATATTTACCAGAGGAAAGAGGCTTATATCCTAAGGCTAAGATAGTAGATCAACTCTCATATTTCGGAAAACTTCGGGGCATGGATGGATTGTCAGTAAAAAAAGCAATAAGCTATTGGTTTGATAGACTTAAGGTATCTGAATACTCAAAATCTACAGCAGAGCAATTGTCTAAGGGTAATCAGCAGAAAATTCAATTCATAACGGCACTTCTACACGATCCTGAATTAATTATTCTAGACGAACCTCTAAGTGGTCTTGATCCAATTAATGCAGATTTATTTAAAAGTGTAATTTATGAATTAGTCGAAAAAGGAAAATATATAGTAATGTCTAGTCATCAAATGCAATCCGTTGAAGAGTATTGTGAGGACCTTATAATATTAAAAGATGGAAAAACTGTTCTTAAAGGCAACCTAAAGCAAATAAAGGCTGGTTATGGAAGGACAAATCTTACTGTAAATTGTGAAGAGGAAATTGATGCTCTTATAAAAGACCAAGGCATAAATCTTATATCAAAAAACGCTACAGGTTACGAGTTTAAAATTAAATCTGATGAACATGCCTATAATCTTCTTGAAAAAATCATAGTATCAAAAATAAGGCTTAATAAATTTGAAATTCGCGAACCCTCTCTTCATGAAATATTTATTGAAAAGGTTGGTGAATAATAATGAAAGAATTCTTTACTGTTTTAGGCTATACCTTTAAGGAAAACTCAAGAAAAAAGTCGTTTATTATTTCAACAATTATTACACTTATTTTAACAATTGTAATAGTTAGTTTACCATCAATAATAAAGAATATCGATAATAATGGTAAAAACAATACAGAGCAAGGTGGAAAGACAGGCGAAACTAAAAAAGGAGTGGTGTTTGTAGTTGATTCGAAAAGTATTCTAAAGGGAGATTTAAGTACGCTTGGCAAAGTATTCTTAGGATATGAATTTAAATCTGAACCTACTAATAATATTGATATAATTAAGGATAAAGTTAAGACAGTAGAAAATAATGCGCTTCTCGTTATAGATGAGAAAAACAGTGTGCCTACTTTCGATTATATAGTTAAACAATCTGGAAGTGGCATAGACCCAATTGAAATTAGTCGCGTTATAAAAGGTATTTTTGTAAGCGATTTATTGACAGCTTCTAATGTACCTGATAACGTATCTTTAATGGTCCAAAGTGAGGTTTCCTTTAATGTTAGTGAACTAGGACAGGGGAAAATGAACAGCTATATTTCAAGTATTGTTGTAAGTATGCTACTATTCTTTTCAATTTACTTTTATGGATATGGCGTAGCTATGTCTGTAGCTTCTGAAAAGACTTCAAGAGTAATGGAGCTCCTTGTAACTTCAACAAAGCCATCTAAAATAATTCTAGGAAAAAGTGCTGCTATGGGTATCCTCGGTCTAATTCAATTAGCCATGGTAGTATTTACCGGTTCACTAACCTATAAATTAACTTTCCCTGAGAATTTCGCGATATCTGGTCAAGCTCTTAATTTTTCCAGCTTCACCCCATTTATTCTTATAATGGTTATTGTATACTTTATACTTGGTTATTCCCTATACGCTATGATGAATGCTGTAGCTGGGGCCACTGTTAGTAAGGCAGAAGATGTTAATTCATCTATTATGCCTATAACTTATATATCTATGGTGGCATTCTATATGGGATATTTCTCACTGGCAGTGCCTGATGGAAGTGTCGCAATCATATCTTCTATCATTCCATTTTCCGCACCTTTTACCATGCCATCTAGAATTTTAGCTACAGAAGTTCCTGTTTGGCAAATTGCAGCTTCCCTATTCTCTTTATTAATAACAATTGTTTTTTTAGCTTGGATATCCATAAAGGTATATTCCTCTGCTATACTTCATTACGGCAAGCGTTTAAAACTAAAGGATTTAGTGAAAATATCAGTCAGAACTAAGTAATAAAATAAATCATAAAATAAATCAGGGACAGTTAATAATTATTACCTGTCCCTGATTCTTTTTACTTTCAACTTTCAACTTGCCACTTGCCACGTGGGTGGCACCTAATTTCCAGCCCCTAATACCCTGCCCATTTGACATACTGAGCAGTATATAGTAGACTTTATAAATATAAAACTTAAATAAGACAGTTCTAAACCATCCTGTCTATAAACAAAACTAGGACGTAACTACCGTTTTAGGTAGTTTTTTGTTTAAGGGCGGTTTACGCCCTTTTTTATTTTTTTAGGAGGATACATGTAATGGAAAAAATAGGCTTAACAACTACCGTACCAGTAGAGGTTCTCATTGCAGCAGGTTATACTCCTGTAGATTTAAATAATATTTTTATAACCTCTAAAGATTATTTAAAATATATAGACATTGCAGAAAGAGATGGGTTTCCTAAAAGCTTGTGCTCTTGGATAAAAGGAATTTATGGAGTATGTTTAGAAAATAACATCAAAGAGATTATTGGAGTTGTGGGGGGAGACTGTTCTAACACCAAAGCACTTGTTGAAGTACTTCAATTAAGGGGAATTAAAGTTTATCCCTTTTCCTTCCCGATAAGTCACAATGCAGATGATGTAGAATATGAAATAAATAAATTTATGAATATCTTTAATGTAACAATCAAAGAAGTTGAAGTGGTTAGAAAACGACTAAATAAGATAAGAGCCTTAGCTAAAGAAATTGATGAATTAACCTATATTCATAATGTGGCTACTGGCTTTGAAAATCATTTATATCAAGTAAGCCTTAGTGATTTTAATGGAGATATAGATGTTTTTGAAACTGACCTAAAAAAAGTTATTTACCATATGAAAAACAAAAAAACAATAATAAATAAAAAACTACGACTTGGCTACATAGGGGTTCCACCTATGACCGTAGATATATATGAATTTGTTGAAAAATTTGATGCTACTTTTGTATACAATGAGGTTCAAAGAGAATTTGCCTTTCCAAGAGCAGCTAATGCATTAAATATATTTGAACAATATTATGACTACACTTATCCTTATGATACTGAATTTAGGATTAGAGAATTACAAAAGCAAATTGATGAGCGAAAATTAGATGGTATAATTCACTACACTCAAGCCTTTTGCTATAGAGCAGTAGAACATATTATTTTAAAAGAAAAATTGGATATTCCCATACTAAATATTGAAGGTGACAAGTTAAATGTCTTAGATGCAAGAACAAAACTTAGGTTAGAAGCCTTTCTCGATATGCTACTAGACTTAACGACAATTCAGAAGGAAGGTACCCCTCTACTATAATTAGTAGCTACATACTATAACAAAATGAACACTTAAGATGGAATATAAATATCCTTCTGAAGTCGTTAATGTTACAGCTTCGAAGAAGATGATTAAAGGAGGCCAAAAGATGCGAGTGTTAGGGATAGACCTTGGAAGTCGCGCGGTTAAAATTGTTTTAATGGAAGACAATAAGATAATACATTCGATGAAGGTAAGTACCATGGCCTTTTATAGAAATTACTGCGACTTTAATGGTAAGATTGTTGTTAATTTAGAAAAGCTTGATATTGTGAATATCGATAAGGCGGTTGCTACAGGCTATGGAAAAAACAACACAGATTTAATGATGTTCACACAAATAAATGAGATAAAAGCCCATGTATATGGAGCATTCTATCAAACTGGATTAAATGATTTTATACTTTTAGATGTAGGTGGCCAAGATGTTAAAGTTGTAAAAGTGGAAAAAGGTATCACCACTGACTTAGAGCTTAATGAAAAATGCGCTGCATCCTGTGGTAGATATTTAGAAAACATGGCAAATGTGCTTGAGATATCACTAGATGAAATGAGCGAGCATTATGAAAATCCTGTGCAACTTAATTCAACCTGTGCTGTATTTTCCGAGTCAGAGTTAATTGGCAAAATAGCTGAAGGTGTGAGTATAAAGTGCTTGTGTTCTAGTGTTAACTACTCTCTCTACAAGAGACTTCAACCTCTTTTAAGTAAATTTAAAGGTAGAAAATTAATTTTAACTGGTGGGGTTGCTAACAATGCTGCAATAAAAAGGTATTTAAAAAAGGATTATGAAGAAATAATATCCATTAATGAGCCACAATTTAACGGAGCCATTGGGTGCTGTTATTATGGAAGTAAATTTTTATAGCACAGAATGAAAAAAGAACTCCATTACTGGAATTCTATTATTTACTTTGTAATTTTTAAGATATTCAAATATTAAATTCAATTCTTCTGTCTCTTCTAATTCTTTAGCCGCATCTATATGCTTGTCTTACAATTTCTGAATAACTGTGGCTATTCCACTCTACTAAGTTTATCCCTTTAGAATCTATGTGTATTTTATCTTCATAAATCATAGCTACATTATTATTATATTTAATGCTACGACTTCCATCTTTTAAAAAGGCTTCTTTTTCATCATATTTTACAAAGCCTAATTTTTTTAATATTCCTAAATAGAATGCAAATTCTTGTTTCTTCTTTTTCGGGTCTTCCTCTGTTAATTTATAATTTTCAATTTCAAATGACATTCCTGGCAACATATCAGCATCATAAATGTCAATTACCATCTCAATTTCTAATTTACTCAATTTCATATATTTGTATTCCCTCCTCATTTAAATCGTTCCCAATTGTTTAATTTTATTTTAAACTATATTTAAATTGTATTATAAATTGAATTTATTTTTTGTAATATTGTGTTATAGTTAACAATAAATCATCCTACAATTTTCAACAACAATATTAAGCTAGGTAAAAAAATAATAGATTTAACACAATTATATTTAAGTTACATTCAAAATTATGTTTTTTAATAACCTTTTATCTTAAAAAAACCTTAATTTAGCATAATTAAGGTTTTTTTAGTTAAAAAAGCATTAAACTTTTTTATTAATTTATGATAATAATATTGTAACTATTGAATATCCAAAGAAAATTTAACAAAAAAAAAGCCACACTCCTATTGAATATAGGTAATGTAGCTTAGAAATAGCTCGCTTCTTGAACTATTAGATATAATTAATTATTATAATAAAGACTTTCAGTCGCATATTCCGCATCAGAGGTTATATCAATACCAAGTTTTCTAAAAGTTTGCTCATCATTTGTACTAATAATTGTAGTTGAGTGAGCTTGACATCCTTTTAGCATTACTAGCTTATCCATTGCAACCTTTGCTGTGGGATTTGTAGCAGCACATATACTAAGTGCAATTAATACATTTTCACAATCTAGTGCTGGTTTCTTACTACCTAAGACTTTTGACTTTAAATTTATAATCGGCTCAAGTATAACTGGAGAAATAAGATGAATTTCATCATCTATATTTGCAAAATATTTAACAGCATTTAAAATTATAGCAGCTGTTGCATCCATTATATCTGAACTTTTACTAGTTAATATTGTCCCATCATTAAGCTCTATTGCAAGGGCTGGGCATGCTTCATTTCCTTTAGAACATTGTTTTAAAGTAGCTGAGCGCTCTCTTGCAGGCATAACAACTTTTCTATCTTGCTGTTTTAGGTTAAGTTCTTCCATAAGAAGCTTTACCCTATCAAAAGTTTCTTTATCTATATAACCTTTTTTATACTCACAACCCGTTTTAAAATATCTTCTTATTATCTCTTGCCTTGATGCTTCCTTTATAACCTCATCATCAATAATTCCAAAGCCTACTCTATTAACACCCATATCTGTTGGGGATTTATAAACAGCCTCTTCTCCAGTTATCCTCTCTATAATTCGCCTAAGTACAGGGAAGGTTTCAATATCACGATTATAGTTTACAGATATCTTATTATAAGCATCAAAATGGAAGGAATCTAGCATATTCACGTCATTAAGATCTGCTGTTGCAGCTTCATATGCTATGTTTACCGGATGCTTTAGTGGAACATTCCACACTGGAAAAGTTTCAAATTTTGAATATCCCGCTGCTCTACCTTGCTTATGTTCATGGTAAAGCTGACTAAGGCAAGTAGCTAGCTTTCCACTTCCTGGTCCTGGCGCAGTTACAACAACAATTGATTTTGTTGTTTCAATAAATGGATTTTTACCATATCCCTCATCACTTACAATTGCATCTACATCCGTAGGATATCCTTTAGTTGCCCTGTGCTTATATACTTTTATGCCTCTACGTTCAAGCTTATTTATAAAAATCTTAGTTGCTGGTTGCTCGTCATATCTAGTGATTACAACGCTATTTACATCAAGATCATAGGCACGTAAATCATCAATTAATCTTAAAACATCCACATCGTAAGTGATACCATAATCCCCTCTTATTTTGTTCCTTTCTATATCTCCTGCAAATACACAAATAATAACTTCAACTTTTTCCTTTAATTTATGTAGTAGCTTAATTTTAGCATTTTCATCAAAGCCTGGTAAAACTCTTTTTGCATGAAGGTCATTAAAAAGTTTACCACCAAACTCTAAATACAATTTATCATAATCATTAACTCTTTCTAAAATATACTTTGATTGTTCTTCTAAATATTTTTTCTGATCAAATCCTATTTTCATTTTTACTCCTCGCTTACAACTTATTTTTAAATATTTTTTAACTTATATTTTTCAATAATAATATAAATAAATATGCTTTCACAACTTTATATTATTGCACAATTTCAGTTTAAAGTAAACTGAAATTGTTACTTTTATCTATCTCATTTGACATACCTAATAACTTATAGTAAAATTAGTAATTATAAAACTTAATAAGACAGTTCTAAACCATCCTGTCTATAAACAAAACTAGGACGTAACTACCGTTTTAGGTAGCTTTTTTTGTATAAGGGTGGATTAAGCCCTTTTTTATTTGTAAAAATATAAAATATAAAACAATAAAGATTTTCAGAAAAACAATTATTAAATTAACATAAATTCTAGGAGGTGTGTCCCACATGTATATTTTAAAGGCAGAACATAGCTTTGACAGTGCCCATTTTCTTTCTAACTATGATGGAAAATGTTCAAATATTCACGGGCATAGATGGAAGGTTGAAGTTGATGTTCAATCAGAAACTTTAGTAAAAGGCGGCCAATTAGACGGCATGGTAATAGATTTTAGCGATTTAAAAAAGGATGTTAAAGCTATGGTAGATTACTATGATCATGTGTTAATTATACAAGAAGGTACCATGCGTGGCGAAACCTTAAATTGTATAAAGCAAGATGGTTTTAATGTAATTGCGGTTAATTTTAGACCAACAGCAGAAAACTTCGCAGCATTTTTCTTTAAACTTATGAGAGATAAAGGGTATAATGTAAAGAGAACTACTGTATATGAAACACCTACTAATAGTGCAACATATGAAGAAAGCGAGGTCCGCCAAAGTGAAATTTAAAGTAGTTGAAAAATTCACAAGCGTTAACGGAGAAGGTCCTCTGTCAGGACAACTTGTGGTATTTATAAGATTTTCAGGTTGTAATTTAAATTGTAGCTATTGCGATACCACTTGGGCTAACAAGTCAGATGTAAGTTATGACTTAATGACTTCCCTGGACATATATAAATATATTAAATCTACTGAAATTAGAAATGTAACCCTAACTGGTGGAGAGCCCTTACTCCAAGAAGGAATTATTGAACTATTAGAAATGCTTTCTAAAGATGAGCGACTTCATGTTGAAATTGAAACTAATGGCAGTGTTCCCTTGAATGAATTTGAAATTATGGAAAATCCACCAAGCTTTAATATGGATTATAAATTGGCTTCAAGCAATATGGAAGAGAAAATGAATTTAAATAACTTTGCTTGTTTAAATTATAAAGATACTGTTAAATTTGTGTGTGGTAGCAATGAAGATTTACAAAAGTGCAAATTTATAATAGATAAATATGAGCTTTCACATATAACCAATGTGTATATTAGTCCAGTATTTGGACAAATTGACCTAGAGAAGATTGTAGACTTTATGAAGGATAATAAAATGAATGGTGTTAATCTTCAAATCCAACTTCATAAAATCATTTGGGATCCAAATAAGAGAGGTGTATAAAATTATGGCAATTGATACAAAAGCAATTGAAGAACATATAAAAGGGATTTTAATAGCTTTAGGTGATGACCCATCAAGGGAAGGCCTTAAAGATACCCCTACACGTGTAGCTAAAATGTATGAAGAAGTATTTGCTGGAATGTGCTACAGCAATGATGAAATTGCTGAAATGTTTAATACAACCTTTGAAGATGATTTAAAAGTTCAAGAGGACTGCCTTGATATAGTTATAATGAAGGATATTCAAATTTTTAGTCATTGTGAACACCATTTAGCCTTGATGTATAATATGAGTGTTTCTGTTGCATATGTTCCTAATAAAAAGATTATTGGTTTAAGTAAAATTGCGCGAATAGCTGATATGGTAGGTCGCAGATTACAGCTTCAAGAAAGAATAGGAACAGACATAGCTGAGATTATGCAGAAAGTAACTAATTCAAGCGATGTGGCTATTATTATAGAAGGTGAACATGGCTGCATGACTACCCGAGGAATAAAAAAGCCAGGTACTAAAACAATGTCAACTACTTTTAGAGGAAGATTTAATACAGACGTAATATTAAATAATAAATTGATGATGCTTTACAGTAAATAAAGGACGGTGTATAAATTATGAATAGTGAAAAAGCAGTAGTAGTATTTAGCGGCGGACAAGATAGCACCACTTGTTTATTTTGGGCATTAAAGAAATATAAAGAGGTAATAGCCGTATCATTTGATTATAGCCAAAAACATATATTAGAACTCTCTTGTGCTAAGGATATATGTAAAAAGCATGGTGTAGAGTATCATTCTTTAGACTTAAACCTTTTAAATCAGCTAGCACCAAATTCATTAACAAGAAAAGATATAGAAGTTGATAAGGAAGCGCCGAGTGACAGTGTACCTAATTCCTTTGTAGATGGAAGAAACCTATTATTCTTAACTTTTGTAGCAATATTTGCAAAACAAAGAGGGATAAATAATATTGTAACAGGTGTATCTCAAAGTGACTTTAGTGGATACCCGGATTGTAGAGATATATTTATAAAATCCTTAAATGTTACCTTAAACCTAGCCATGGGCTATGATTTTGTAATTGAAACCCCTTTAATGTGGATTAACAAGGCTGAAACTTGGAAAATGGCCTATGATTTAGGTGTACTTAATGTAGTTAAAGAGGATACTTTAACTTGTTATAATGGAATAAAAGGTAATGGTTGCGGAGACTGTCCTTCTTGTAAACTAAGAAAAAAAGGGTATTTAGAATTCAAAGAAAAATATCTGTAAAATAAAAGAACGATAAAATAGCGTACTAGATGGTGCATAATTACTCCCTCAAGTACGCTATTTATACCTATTCTATATGTAATCTAAGTTTTTTCTGTGTTTCATTTCTTAAGCGAATGGTTTTTTCTAGCTTTTTTCCAGCTCTTTTTACTTGCTCTAAAGCATCCTGATTTTGCAGTACATCACCCTTTTTAAACAATTTTAGAATTTTAACAGTTTCAACTACTCTATATCCTAGACCTTCAAGTGGTTTGCTCATAGCTTCAGCTGTAAATCCCATATCTTTTTCATCATTTTGCTCACAAATAGCTATAACTACAGCATGTTTCCCACCTAAAGCTTCATTGACACTTGACCAAACCGAGCGGTCATCCTCTGCAAAGACTTGGAAACAATAAAGTCTTTCAATAAAAGCCTTCATATCTGCAGTTATATTATAAAAGTACGTTGGAGATCCTAAAACAATAGCGTCAGCGCTCATAATAAGAGGATATATTTTCTGCATATCATCCATTATTACGCATTTGTATGTGTCTTTACACCCTTCACATCCAGTACACCCGCGAATATTATAATCCCCAAGATAAATAAGTTCAGTTTCAACTTCTTTGGATTCCATTACATTTAGTGCTTGCTGCACCAAATGTGCTGTATTTCCATTTTTTCTTCTACTCCCTACTATTCCCAATACTTTCATTATACTTCCTCCTAGTGCCACCCACGTGGCAAGTGGCATCTTAGTCAATTTTAAAATAAAATTTCATAATACCTCTTTATAGTTTTTTCTAACATTTCTACGCTAATAAATCTTGCCTCACGAACAACCTCTTTACCTTCAATATAAACCAAAATTGCGGGCAAAGTAAATATTGAGTACTGTCCCGCTGCTTGAGTAAATTTATCAACCCTAACTTTACTTATCTTAATCTCTGGGAATTTAATTAGCATTTCCTCAATTTTAGGAAGCAGTCCACCACATACATTGCAGCCTTCTGAACTAAAGTAGATCATTGCCATAGTATTATTTTTTATGAACTCATCCATTTCATCCAAAGTATTTAACTCTATCATTTTAATTCCACCTCAATTGCTTCAATTTTCGTCACACTCATTACAGTATCCCGAATTTCATTTAATTCACTTTCACTCAAGCTTTTATGATGTTTCATAAATACCCTTACCCTATCATCAGTTATAATTGTAACTACTTCTTCATAGCCTTTGTTTTTTAAAAGTAATTCAATTAGATTTTCATTATTGGTTGCTACTGCAATATTTATATACTTGGATGCTGCAATAACTCTAACTTCTTTAGAAATATTTCCATTATCCATTAATTCTTTTAAAGATTTAAGCGTTTTTGCAGTGGATTGATCTCTCTTTAATTTAGTTTCCAAGAAAAATTCCGATGTTTGTTTATTTTTTAGTTTATTAATGGTTTTCGCTTGATAAATAACAAATACGCCTAGGACAAAAATTATCCCCAACATAATTGTCAAATATTTATTCAACCTCAAATTGCTTTCCATAATCAATACTCCTAAATAATTTATATACTATATTATTTATGAGCTTTAAAGGATATTCATGCTTTAAAATTTTCATTTTCTATGCTCTCTTACCCTTCTTGTGATTTCCTTTTTCAGTAAGCTCAAGTGAGTCTCTATTTCCGTATCTCTCATATTTGTCTCCGTGCATGGTTAAATAATATCATTATATCCTGAAGCAGTAAACAGTTTTAACTTTTATACGTTCCAAAAAAATAAGATAAACTGTTATTACATTGCTTTGCTTTGTAATAACAGTTTATTTATTATTGAATATATTTCTTTCCAACTAAAAACCCTAACTATATTTTCATTTAATGGCAATCGATTATAATTAGCATCTAACAAAAGAACCTTAAAGCCTGCCTTTGATAGCTGAACTGCGTTATCATAATTATCTTCAATAAACACATTACATTCTAATTCTTTTGCTTTATCCACTTTATAATGGCTTCCTAAAACAAATAAATCATCATATGGAATTCTATTTTTCCTTAGATATGAATGAGTTAACATAGTGAGCGATTTTTCTCTTGCTGTAACGAAAAATATATTATGCATAAGACTTAGTCTTTTTATAACAATCTGCACATCTTCTCTAAGCTTTTGCTCTGAATGAATTTGGATTTTATTTTTATCATAAAATTCCTCATATTCACTCTGCTTAATGCCCATTACCTCATGGATATAATATTTATTTATCTGCTTCTCAGTTATATTTTTGTTAAAATATTTATTGGTAATATTAAGCCAATAATAAGCATCTGTTATTGTTCCATCAATATCAATACATATATTTAAATTTTTCAAACTGTCTTCACCTCCCTTATATTTTCATTATATGCCTGAAAGGTTAAGAACAGGTTAAACTTGTATTATGATTCATTTAAATTTTTACAAATCTAGTATTATTAAAACTACGAATATAAATCTTTAAATATCAAATAATAACTATAAGAATAAACTACAAGGGAGTTGTTGTAAAATGTCAAATTTACCATATGACGGTTTTATGCAAAAGGAACTATTAGTTAAAGGTCAACTAATTAATGCTTCTAGTAATGATGAAACTACAGCACATTGTAGTAATACCTGTCCCAAATGTGGGGTAAGAAAATGTGAATTAAGTGAAGGACATTCTGGTAATCATAAGTGCTCTGAAGGTCATACCTGGTAATATAAAAATGAGATATGCCAAGTGCCACTCACGTGGCAAGTGGCATCTCACATTAAATTTAATGACTTAAATCCTACTTCTACTACTTTCCCTTTTGTTGTTCCTATCTCTAGACATAACCATCCAAAAGTGTTTAAGAGTATGTATTCCTTCATAGAGAATACCTGTTTTGCAAAAGAAAAGCTCATCATCTTTTGTTTTTATCTTCTGTCTAAATGGATAGTCGTTGAGATTTCCTGAATAATAAATAAATTGCCCCATTATTCCACAAATATCTGTTGGTGTTATCTCATAGGGTTCTACAGAAGTAAGCTTAATTCCTCCTTCCATTAGTGCTTCTATGACAAATTCAGAACATATATATGTCTTGTAAACATCATGCTTTTTATTAGATATAATCCCAATGGCCTGAAGGAAATTGTAGTAATATACCTCCGCATCATTATATATATCATCTATAAATTTACTTATTAATTGGAATTTTTCCATGGTTACAGGTATGCGATATACTTTAATAGGAACATCTCGATCTAGTCCAATAGTAAGAGTAAATGCACTCTCTCTGACGATTCCACCTACAAGAGGGTTACTAATTGAAAATCTACAAAAGGAATACATCTGGCTTAAATTTTCATCCAAGCTGATTGAAGCATGATTATATTTTGCTTTTAATAACTTTCTAACCATCTTCCCTGTAAAAGTTGGTGTTCTTGAAATAACAACATAAATATATTTTTCCATTTTGCTTCTCCTCGCAACCACTTAAATATAAAAGTAATTATATTTAAGTGTTACCAAAACACAAAATATTACACTCCTTTAAACAAATTTTAAATCATAAAAAAAAGACCTTCATCAGTTCTGATGATGTCAGTCCTAATATGTTAATATGTTAAGATACTACATAATAATCCATTACAGAAATCTCTTCAAAACCACAGGATTCATAAAGTCCAAGTGCTTTTTTATTTTCTGTAGCAACTTCAAGCAAAATATTATCTACTTGTTTTTTCTTTAATATATCCAGTGCTAAGCACAAAATTTCTCGTCCATAGCCATTTCCTCTGTAATCTGGAAGTACTCCAAACCCATAAATAAAACCCTCATTATCAGTTATAGAAATACGAATTTTACCTATGATTTTCCCCGAAAGCTCTGCCAAATAGTTGATAGCAGAATCATCGATCTGAAGAGATATTTCATCTATGTCCTCTTGAAGTTTCTTTTCATCTACGTCTTTTTCAAGAAGCCCAAAATAAATGGAATCTTGTCTATACAGTTCAGCAGCATCTTCCTTTGTTGCCGATCTTAGTATTATTCCATAGGTAGTAGACTTGTACGGTGCTTTTTTATTCAAACACATCTTGTACTCTGAAGATCCATATTCAGCACCAATGTTATTTATAAAGGCTAAACCTGAAAGCGATGTGTGGTCGCACAGCAATAACACCTCTGATGGACATATCTTTTGCCATTCTTCCTCAGCGAGCAAATATAGTTTTTTAAATATTCCTTTTCTACGAAACTCAGGTTGTACCATACCAGTAACTTCTACTGAAGTTCCATGGAAATTACATAACCCTAAATAACCTACTAAAATTTCATTATCGTAATAGAAAAACTCTGCCATAATTTTGTTTTTTAGGTGCATTTTAAAATCCAGCTCTAATTTTAGATTAGTTTTTTGCTTTTTATAGCAGATAGATTCTAAGCTTTTAATAGCTTTATAGTCCTCTTCATTTAATTCTAGCTTCATAGTCATAGTAATAATATGTTGGTTATTGTCCATTGTTTTTCTCCCCCTATTTCACAAAATCTCTACTTAGAATATAACCTATACCTTTGTAAGACTCTATATAAAAAATAATTATACTTGTTCTTTAGTATGAAAATCATATAATACTTCGGTAGTTCCAATTTAAATCCTATTTTTTACTGTTTCTATCTCTAGAAATGACCTTCCAAAAATGTCTAAGGGTATGAACCCCTTCATAAAGAAGACCTGTTTTACAAAAGAAACGTTCATCATCTTTTGTTTTTATATTCTGTATAAATGGATAATCCTTGAGGTTACCTGAATAATAAATAAATTCACCCATAATGCCGCTAATATCTGTTGGTGTTATCTTATAAGATTCTAATGGTGTAAGTTTAAGTCCTCCTTGCCTTAGGGTTTCCATGACAAATTCAGAGCATATGTAGGTCTTGTAAATAGCATGCTTTTTTTTAGAAATAAGCCCAAGGGCTTGAATGAAATTGTAATAATAAACCTCTTCATCATTATATATATCATATATGAATTTACTTATTAATTCATATTGCTCTAAAGTTACAGGTATTCGATATACATTAATAGGTACATCATCCTTAAGTCCTATTGTAAGAGTAAACACACTCTCTCTAATAATACCGCCTACAAGAGGATTGGTAACTGCCAGTCTACAAAAGGAATACATTTGACTTAAGTTCTCATCTAAACTTATTGAAGCATGATTATATTTTCCTTTTAAAAATTTTCTGATTATCTTGCCCATAGAAGTTGGAGTTCTTGAAATAATAACATAAACATACTTTTCCATTTTGCTTCTCCTTGCAATTACCTAGTTATAATTTAAATAAACTTTGTAAAATATTATTATTAGTATTACCCTATGTGCGCGATTTCTATCAGCTATTTTATAGAAGAATAGGGTTATTTAGGCTTAATATTACTATCATCACTTAATTTTATAAAACTCATAAAACAATGATATTTATTTTCATCAGTAGCATTTTTGTCTTTAATCCCATGTTCTAAGATAAAATCTTCTATGTATTTAGAAAACTCTTTTGACTGCTGCTCTGTAAGATATATATCTGCCGTAGTTAATTTACTTTCGGGTTTTTTATCATTTTTTTCATTAAGACTTATGTCTTCTAAAAAAATATTCTTGCTACTATTGTAAATTTCAGCAATCATTATTTGTGTCTCACCTAACATTACAGCTTTATAGGCATCATCTATATTTTCATCACATTTCACTTCAAAATGTGATGCTGTGGGTTCGTAATATTTAGCAATTATACCGTTGATTTCTTTAGTATATATAAGCTGTAATATGCCTAACTTCTCCATTTTTTTCACGTGATAATATACTTTTGCCGGAACTTCATTTAAATAGTCTGCTACCTGTTTTACAGTAGCAGGTTCATTTATAGCTTGAAAAGTTTTTAGAATTTTAAATTTGTAGGGGTCAGATATGGCCTTTACCTGTTCTATGGTTGATAATATTTTTGATTCTTCCATTATATACACCTCTAATCCTATTATAACTTATTTTTAGACAAATCATATATATATAAGCAATTAAGTATCCTCAAAAATCTCATACTGATTAATTTTTTAAAGATTTTAGGTAATAGAACAACACTTATAGTAATATATACCTTTATCTTTTACTCAGCTGCTTGACGAAACTTTTTATTGAAAATAAGTAATAAAGCTATTAAACTTATTATTATTCCCATTGCCCCGAATAATGCTGATATTGAAACATATTCACTTATAACTCCAGAAACAGCACTTCCAAGTGGAGTAGCACAAATAGATACCATACCTACTACAGCAGATACACGACCTAATATTTCTCTTGGAGTTACATTCAAGAAATAGGTTTGTACAGGGCTTGAAATTACAGGTATTGATAATCCGATTAATCCAAATAATACACTTGCCAAAATGCAAGATATAGCATTATTAGTAATAACATTCCCCGGTATATAAAGTAAAGCATAATTTATACCAAGGGAAAAGAAACCTACTATAATAAGAGTTGATATTTTAAAACGACAACCAAATTGTGCTACTAAAAATCCTCCCAGTATCATTCCTACTGTTAATGAAATTCCAAGAGTACTTAGCATCTCGGGACCACTTTTCAAGTTTTCTTTAACAAATGCTGGTAACATGACACCTACAGGGGAAAGAAATAAATTTATTAGTGCAAATAATATTATAGTAGTACGTATTAATTTATTGTTTTTGATAAATGAAAACCCTTCTTTAAATTCAACAAAATAAGAGTTTAAAGTTAATTTAGATTTACTACTTATATCATTTTTAACTTTAAGAAAAAGTATGAGAATAGCAGCTATAAAAAAAGTTGCTCCATCAATAAAGAATGCACCAGAGATACCAAAAACAGCAATAATAGCACCCGCTGCCCCGAGTCCAATAAGTTCAGCAAATTTGTATGCAGATGTGGATATAGAGCTGGCTGCTAAGAAAAGTTCTTTAGGTAAAAGTAATGGTAGTATAGCACTTTGTGTTGGTGAGGTAAAGCTCTCAAAGGATGAGTTTATAAATGTGAGTACAAATAAATGCCATGGTCTTAATAATTTTGTCATAAATAGAAAAGCTACTATAGATACCATAATGCCTCTTCCTGTGTAGCCTACTATTAATACAGTTTTTTTCTTTAACCTGTCTACTAACACTCCCGCAAAAGCACTAAATAAAATACTTGGAACTGCATTTACAGCTAAAAGCGTACCTAGTAAAAGTTTTGAACCTGTTAAAATATAAACCATCCACCCAAAAGCAATAGAATCCAATGAATCACCAAAACGAGATATAACATTTGCAAAGACTAAAGTTACGTAACTTTTATGAGGAAATAACTCTTTAATTCCATTTTTTTTATTTGTTACTACAGTTTCCATTTATAAAACCCCCTCGTTAAAATTAATTTAACGTAAAAATAATTTTTATGTTAAATTAATTTTAACACCATATTATGGGAAAGTAAACCTATTAATTCAATAATTTATAATTTATTTTTCAAAATATAAAACATAAGGTAGAGGTATGTTGCATGGTAATTTTCTTAACATTAGTGAGAAAAAAGAAGTTTCTTAATTAAAAGTATAAAAACTCCAGAATCTTAATGTTACTAAGATTCTGGAGTTCTTTATGCTTCAAATATTTTTAAAAATCACTGTCAGCATGCTAGTGTATTTTTTAATATGCCTTATATTATAAGGCAGCTCTAAATATATTTAATACATCCTGGGCCTCTAATACTCTGAAGTTTCCAAGTTTACCTCTTCTTGTAGATTGATTTGCCATTTCTTCTAATTTTTCTTCATTGATGCCAACTTCACTTAATGAAGATGGAATTCCTAAGGAATTATAATATTCTCTTGTTTTTTCAATTGCCTTATTGGCTATTACATATTTATCGACCTTTTCATCAATACCCCAAACATTTACTCCATATTCAACAAATTTATCTAAGGTTGAATCATTTAAAATGTATTTCATCCAGTGTGGAGTTAAAATTGCAAGCCCTACACCATGAGTAATATCATAGTATGCACTTAATTCATGCTCCATTGCATGAACACTCCACTCTGTTTCTTTTCCATAGCTTATAAGACCATTTATTGCTAGACTTGAAGTCCACATCAAATTAGATCTTGCTTCATAATTTTCTGGATCTTTTAGAGCTATTGGACCATAATTTATACAGGTTTTAAGCATTGCCTCAGCCATTCTATTTTGCAGAAATGCTTCCTTAGTACTACTAAAGTATACTTCAAAAATATGACTAGTTATATCTGCAGTACCCGCTGCTGTTTGTTTTACAGGCAACGTGAATGTATAAGTAGGATCCAATATAGAGAATTTAGGCTTCATAGCTGGATGTCCTGTGCCTAATTTTTCCTTTGTATCAAAATTTGTAATTACCGCATTAGCATTCATTTCAGACCCTGTCGCAGCTAGTGTTAATATAGTTGCAATTGGAAGTACCTTTTTAATTTTACTTGGACTTAGCACTATATCCCAGGCATCTCCTTCATAGTAATACCCAGCTGCTATAACCTTTGCACAGTCAATTGAACTTCCGCCACCTACTGCAAGTATAAGTTCAATTTCATTTTCTCTACAAATCTCAACACCTTTTCTCACGCTGGTTACTCTTGGATTTGGATCTACTCCTGGAAGCTCCCAAAAACTAATGTCATTAGTTTTTAATATCCCAGTAATTTTATCATATAATCCACTTTTCTTTATGCTACCGCCTCCATAAACAAGCAATACCTTAGAACCGTAGTTTTTTATTTCACCTGCAAGTACTTTTATCTTATTTTTACCGAAAAATATTTTCGTTGGAATTGAATAATTAAAATTTTTCATTATTAATCTCTCCTTTTAGTGCAAATATAATTGTACTACTATAATCAGATAATGCAAGTACACACTTTTTTAACATATAGTTACTATAAAGATACTCCCGTATATCATTGACAAAATTTGAAATTAAACATAATATCTTCTTATTGGCTATAATATAAAACTTAAATTACTATTTTAAATTAAGGGGTGTGATTAATAAATGAATACTATATTATTTGATCTTGATGGTACCTTACTTCCAATAGACATGATTCTATTTGAAAAACTATATTTTAAAGAGCTTTCAAAAAACTTTGCTGATATAATATCACCTAGTGAACTCGCTAAGAATATATGGAGTTCTACTAAAATCATGGTAGAAAACACAGAATATAAAACTAATGAAGAAATATTCATGGCTGACTTTACAACTAGAATGAATATGGAACTTCCCGCGCTGCAAAAACGTTTTGATGATTTTTATGATACAAGTTTTTTAAAAATCAAAGAATATGCACTAGATATTAAGTGTATAAAAGAAAGTGTTAAAATATTAAAATCAAAGGGTTATACTGTTGCACTTGCCACAAATCCTCTGTTTCCTGAAAAAGCTATTCATCATAGAATACGCTGGGCAGGCTTTGAGCCAGAAGATTTTTCATATATTTCAACCTTCGAAAAGAATCATTATTGTAAACCTCAATTAAAGTATTTTGAAGAGATACTAAAAGATATAGAAAAGAATCCTCACGACTGCTTAATGGTAGGTAATGATGTTCAAGAAGATTTAATAGCTAAAAAACTTGGACTAAAGACATATTTAATAACAAATAATCTATTACATAGGACTGACGAAGAAATAATAACTGACTATTCAGGAGAATATGAAGATTTTTATGAATATGTAAAAAGCTTGCCCTCTTTAAAAAGTTAAGAAGCTGAAAAGCTGCTGAAAAGCTGGGGACAGTTAACAACTATTCAACAAATTGCTCGTCCAACTTGCCACTTGCCACGTGGGTGGCACCAAAAATGAGTTAGAAAACGTAATTCAATTTCAAAGATATCATAGAATCAAAAAGTATATCTATAATAACTATATGAATAAAATTAGTTTGCAGGATATAGCTAGCCTTGAATATTTAAGTTCTTATTATTTATCACATCAAATAAAAGAAATGGCTGGAACAAATTTTAGTGAACTCGTAAATATTGTACGAGTAGATGAATCTATTAAACTACTGCTAGATACAGATAAAACTATATCAGATATTTCTCTAGATGTGGGTTTTTCTCATGCTAGGTATTATAACAGGAGCTTCAAAGATCACTATAAATGTACTCCGCTACAATTTAGAAAAAAATATAATATACCAGAAAATAAATTTGATAGCTATAAAAAAATGAATACATATGATTTATCTGAATCACTGCAGTATATATCTTATTATTTAGAAGACTATGATAGATTCAACTATACCAACAAAATTATAAAGCTCCAGACAGACTCTTTACTTCCAAGTACAAAATTACAACATAGATGGAAGGAAAAAATAAATTTAGGGCAAGCAAAGGAACTTATAAAAGCAGGGGAACAAGGTTATTTGAGATCTATTCAAGAGGCTATCGGCTTTAAAAATGGTATAATTCAAAATTTATTTGGTAAAGAAATGAAAATATATTTCAATGAAAATGTTGAGTTTTTAAATTGGAATGAAGTTGATAAACTATTAGAGTTTTTAATGGATATATCTCTTATTCCCTTAATAATTTTGAGCCAGACTTTTAAAGATAAAAGTTCTTTTATAAAACTTTTAGAAAGTTTTATACTGTATTTTGCTGATATATATGGAATTGAGGTAGTTAGGTTGTGCAATTTCAAGCCTCCAATGATTTTTCTGCGGATTATATTAATATTACACGGGAAATTTTTGAAAAATATGAATTGCAAAATTTAATAGAAGATCCTTTTAATGTTCCAGAGACAATAAATACTATTTATGATTCTTCCTATATGCTTCCATATATTATTCATAATTTTATTAATAATCATAATAGCTTACTTACACTAAAGGCTTTTGATTCTGTAGAGGAAAACTCGATTTTAAATAACGAATTATTTTTCGGTTCACCAGGTCTCCTTACTTTGAATGGAATAAAAAAAGTTTCCTACTATGCTTACTATTTATTATCAAAATTAGGAAATGAGGTTCTAGACCAAGGTGATGGTTACATTATCACAAGGCAAGATGAAGATATCCAAGTATTACTTTATAGTTACAGTGATGTGCGGAAAGCCCACTTCTTTTAAGTGTGGGATGGATAGCACTACTAAAATATACCATTAGACATGGTTATTTTAATACGATATAATATTAGTATGTTTTGAAACGAGCGTTATACTACCGTCAATGAATTGGTTGCAATTCTTGGTAGTGAAATTCTTAGGGAAAATAATTAGTGTTAATGTCATTCGTGATATTAATGAAAGTTATTTAGTACGTAAGAACCCCATTCATTTATGTGTGGGAGTTTCAGTGAGAGGAAGATATCCTTATCCATTAAAAATTTAGTTCATGATTATAAAGTTATTAAATATGAAATTGGTGAAAAGATTGGCTCAGCAAATAAAGATAGAAGGCTATGGTTCTAGACTAATAGTTCTTCAAAAAGTACAAAAACACCTATTTTAAGGTGTTTTTTTGTTATTTAAATATATTAATAAGTTACATATTAGCAATTTTGTACTCCTTATCTAGCAACCCTGTGAATGTTAATATGCTGATTATAGCGTAGAATATTAGTATAGAAACTAAAATTCTTAAGGAGAAGTGGATTTCATGACAATGGGTAACGTCGCAGAAAGTAATAAAACATTTGGTGAGGAAAAAATCGGAAAACTATTATTAAAATTTTCCGTGCCGGCAATAATTTCTTTAATGGTAGCAGAAATGTATAACATGGTGGATTCTATGTTTTTGGGGCAAACTATAGGAGCTAATGCTATTGGTGCCTTAACCATAGCATTTCCAATTCAAAGATTATTTCTAGCTATATCTATGCTTATAGCTATCGGTGCTTCTACCTCCGTGGCAAGAAGCTGTGGAGATGAAGATTTTGAAAATTTAAGAACTATAATACCTAATGCTATAGTT